>Ga0193964_1001308_pt1 | contig 10978 bp, 6 predicted proteins | sample FB_7_MG_FD_140323 | JGI IMG/M metagenome (GOLD analysis project Ga0193964, IMG submission 140323) | Microbial mat bacterial communities from the Broadkill River, Lewes, Delaware, United States - FB_7_MG | ecosystem: Environmental > Aquatic > Freshwater > River > Microbial mats | place: USA...
AGAATGAGAACCAATTTTCTCAAATTTTCTGTTAATAGCCGGACTATTGGCCTAAAATTTGAGGGGATTGGGGCCATTTTCATGGGATTGCAGCCGATTCATCTATTTTTAAACAGGCTCTAAGGCAACGACGTGTTTTACCTCCCCCCTTTACCGGGAACCGTGATGATCATCGCGGAAAGTTGATATGGACTTCGTAAGTCGCCCCATCATAGGACCGTTGGTTGCTGGTGGTGGAAAACGGTGCCTGGAAAGCGACCCACACGATTAAGTCGTCGCTGTCCGGAGAATCCTCATCATAGACCTGGACTGAAATACCTTTGCCCAGCGAGACGGCCTCATTTACTAAATCATCAATGGACACAAGAAAGGTGTGGTCATCGCCATCATTGAGCCCAACGACACCGGATTCTTCATCAAGTAGCGGCAACTTGCGGTTGTAAATACGCACATAAACTTCATCTTCGCCAAAGGTATCTTCCGTGGAGTGAACTTTCACATAGACCCGTATTGAACGATTGCGCAATTCCGCGTTAATGGCCATTTTCTCCGGTTTGTCCGTGGTGCCCTCTTGGCGGCGGATGAGTTCCGGTGTTGACAGGTCCGCCGTATTTTCCGTGTGTGCGGATGGATCGGGAGACGTTCTGTGAACCATGGTGGTGGTGTCCGCATCTCCCCAGACCCCATGAAAGGTCTGGGCAGGTTCCGAGGGCGGTCCGTACATGGCAAAAAACCACCGGTCGGTCTGAATGGAGAAATTACCGTCTGAATCCCGGGTATAGTTTTCAAAGGTGATCCGATCGCCGCCTGAAACCAGAACCACGGTCCCGAAATGATAATTATAGCCGCCGGCGCGATCTGCGGCATATCCCTCTCCAACGCCGGGCTGTGCGTATGCATTCAATCCATGGCGCCGGTCAAAATCATCCTTGTCCGGCAGGGCTTGATATGCCGTCCAAGCTTCGGCCGGTGTACTTCCCAGCCCCAGATTCATGAGAATTTCCCCCCGCATGGCATCGGTTCCCCATGACGGGGACGTCTCCTGTTCGTTGCCGGCATTATCGGTATATACCGCACGGGAGTTGCTGTCGGTTCCACTGGGCCCTGTCACTTCATGGGAAGAACGGCCGCAGTCATCATATAACGTCGGGTTCGGCCAGGTATCGCTGGTCAAAATCCGATATCCGACCCGGTTCAACTTTTTCCGTCCGCTTGAATCCGGTGCCATGCCGCTGATGGTTTCATCCAGGGCCCAAAGGCGGACACCAGACTGTCTGGCTTCAAGTATCCGGTTGGCACTTTCGATGATCTCTTTTTTGGCATAGGCAATATGGGACCGCTTCGCCGGGGTCAGTAAATGACCATCCCGGCTCACCCTGGCATTCTGGCCTAACTGCCAATCTCCCGTATCGGACTGATCGGTTGTCGTAAAGGGAGAATAGAGCCGCACACCACTGCCCGTTGGTGCACCGCTTTGCCCGATAACCGACGAGGCCGGCGTATTATGAACACTTGCCATCCCTACCGCATCTGCCTGGATTTCAGGATGCAACCCCATGCTATTGCTTCTACCGCTGTTTTGCAGTTGATGCGCGGCTTCGTGCCCGGCAACATCAATGGAGGGAGAACGCGCTGCAAAATAAGAATTCAGGCCGTCGGTAAATGCCGGCACCCCGTATTCCCGTTCAAGCCAGGGCGCGTGAACCGCCCGTCCGGGAATATTGCTTCCGGTAACATTACCGATGATATTTGAGTGGGGGTAACCCATTTCAACGGAACGGTTGTTTGAAGACATGGAAACTGTTGATTTACGCAAAAAAAGCGGGATACCCGGTTGAGTTTTCAACCCTTTTTTTATTTTTGTATCATGCCCGTTGGAATTCGTGGGGGATGGGCGATTTGTTCTGTGCTTTTGCGTCACTAAATGTATCATTGTTTCCTCCGCAATTGGTTAGAATTATATTATATTCTTTTAAATTCATTTGTACAAGAATCAGCTATATATTTGGTGAGAGGCGTGTCGAGTGTACATCTACCGGCCTCAAGTTGACGGCATTAAGTTGTGATGCTTTGAATTGCTGTATTTTGATTGACAAAACGCAAGTTCCTATCCTATATTTTATACTTACTGGATTACATCGCTGCTTTCCATGACACCCAGAGTCACGATGGCGTAGAATCGCTCCCCGTGGCAGAGTGCGAAGATCGTGCTATATTCGTTCTGGGTTATACAGATCTCTTTGATTCGCGAATTTGGGCATATGATCAGGCTTGGTGACTAACACATCTCAAGGGCCACAGACCCTAAATTGGGTCGCGTATTAAATTGCCGGATTAATATTGAACGGGGATATCCATGGGGACAACATACGCCCTACAAAAAAAAGAACTTCAGGAGAAACCTTCGCCATCGTCTCCGGATGTGGAGAAGAAATCCGGCGAGATTCTCCAGGTTCAAGCTCCGGAAACAGGTGTACCGATTTTTCTGCAGAATATGGCGTTGTCACCCCCGCCTCCTTGGGTTCAGCGGCAATCTTTCGATGATGAAACGGAAAATGAAAGTGTGCAGGCAAAACCCGCGATGGGTGAGTCTGATGACGAGTATGAACGGGAAGCCAACCGCGTTGCCGACACTGTGATGCGCATGCCCGGGGGATCGGGCCGAGATATTCTGGACGAGGAACAGGAACCGATTGAAAAAGATTCCGTTATTCAGGCGAAAATATCTGAATCCGAGACTGTCCAGGCAAAAAACAAACCGTCTTCCATCGGTTCCGATGGTGTGAGCCGACTCGTTGAATATTCCGATGGGGGAACCCCTATTCCCGAAAGCACCCGCTTACGCATCGAACCGATTCTGGGAAAACGCCTTAACCATGTTGCCGTTCATGATACCCCGAGTTCGCGTCAGGCGGCCCGATCCATTCAAGCTAAGGCTTTTACCCATCGTACCCATATCTATCTGGGTGAAGGACAAAGCGCCCATGATGTTTCTCTCATGGCCCATGAAGCCACCCATGTTGTTCAGCAGTCTTCTGGGGCGATTCAGCATCTTCAGCGTTTGGATGAAGACGATGCTCCCGGTGAAGGGGCGAATCCGGCGGGCAATGCCAATCCGCATCCGCTTTCGTCTTACTATCTGTTGCTTTTCATTCTGCCGGCTGAAGAGATGGATGCATTGGAACAGGCTGCGTTGCGGCGTGAAGCCATCAGGCGTGGCGAAACGTATGACGGACCTTCGGGGATCACCACAACATCATCTTATCCATTGTCTGATTTTCTTCCTGATTCGGCGTCGTTTGAAAGCCGGGAGGCTGTTCTCGGCCAATATTTCTCCGGACTGGGTACGGCCCATGGACCCAGCGGCGGTGCAGGAATCGCCGCCCGTGAAATCGCCCGGAATGAGACCCTGCGCCATTATTTGGGACATTTTGAGGATAGCCGGGTTGAAGTGGAACTTGTTGATCCGGACGGTCTTGAAGATACGCCGACCCGTCTGCGTTTTCTTGTCGACGGTATGGAGGTTCAGGATCGGGTCGGTGAAATTTCCGTGGAAAGCTTGGACGATTTTGCCCCTGAACCGCTTTTTGTTGTGGCGGACAATCAAGGCATGGCCGTTGAGCAATTGGTTCACATTGCCGTTGCCCTTGAGCAGGGCCGCGAGGCACTTCCTGAAGTCCGGGTCCTCAACGATCAGATCCGGCGTGATCCGGGGCAAACCAGCATCAATGGCGCAAGAACTCTTGTCAATGCAATTAACCAGTTTTCTTCCCGTGTTGTTCAGTTGAGAGACGGCATATACGACGAAAATTTGGATAAGCTTGATACGATGACTAATCTTGCAATGGAAAGCATTGAGGTTCGGGACCTTGTTGCCGACCTGCCGCGATGGCTCAGGCAGTGGCAGGGGGAGAGTATACCGGAAGAGACGGCCGGTGAGTTCTGGATGAATGAAGAGGCCTCCATTGAACGCACCATGGCAGCCAATGCTGAGGCAGGGGGCATATACTATGCGGCCATTGGCGTGAATGCCTTAGAATGGGCAGCGGTTCAGATTTATAGGCTCTGCGGGAATTTTATGACCCTCGGCTATATGGATCGCGAAGCCAGGAATGCCATGGCCTATCGCCGGGGGGAAATTTCCAATTCGGCTTATGCGGAGAATATCTGGTGGAACATGGGAGCATCGGCTCTCACGGCTGTGGTGATAGTTTTGACTGCAGGTTGGGGGGGACGGCTGGCAGGATTTTTGGGCGCTGATTTAACGACCGGTGCGGGAATGATGACTGCGGGAACTGTTGAAGGCGTTACAATCGGTATGAGTACGGCGGTTGGGGCCGATGCTTACAGTGCTATTATCGGGGCTACGCGGGATGATCCTTATGTCAGCGGGTATCACGAAAGCGCCGTTATGGGGCCGGAGGGATGGATCGAGGCGGGTCTGGCCGGCGGTATATTCGGAGGTGTCCTCACATGGGGGGCTTTGAGGTCTGCGGGGCCGGGTCCCATAGCTTTTGTTCGCCCCCGTTCCGAAGGCGGGATCGAAGTTATTCCCGCTGAACTTGAGGCCGGGGCAGCAGCCGATTTTGTGGAATCTGCCGTCGGTCCCCGGGCAACAGCGGTTCCGGAATACGCAGGTTCCAGGACCACAGCGATGCCGGAATACTTCGGTTCCAGTTCAACAGTGATACCGGAATATGTCGGCCCCAGAGCAACGGCGATACCGGAATATGTTGGGCCTAGAGCAACTGCGGTCCCCGAAGGTGCCGGCCCCAGAATAAGAGTCGTTCCCGAAGGTGCCCCCGAGGTTTCAACCATTCTCGATCCAACGGGAACTCCTTTCGGCGCGGCGGAATATGTGGCCGCCGGAGGTATGGTTTACGAACCGGCTATCTATGGTGAGGTCGGAGGACGTATTGTACGTATCAATCCCCGTACCCCACCCGAAGTGACCCTATACGGCCCCCATGGTCAAGTGGTCGCGGGAAGGGGCGCGGGTGCAATTGAACCGGAATTGTTTGGGCCTCGGGGAGAGCCTGTCACCGGCCCCAGGGCTCCGAGAGATCCCTCCCGGGAGATTGTCGTCTGGGGAGATGCCGGATGGGAAGCCGTACCGGGAAATGCACTAATCACAAGCCGAAGTACCGGCCGTACGGCTTTGCAGTGGCAGCATTATGAATCTCAAGTAGAGGCCCATTTGGGGGCGGGGCCGGGGGAAAGTCAGGTTTCAGTGGCTCTTCCCCGTCCCATGAGATTTTCCGGGCGACAAGGCCCACAGACCTCTATCGAGGCAGATGTTGCTTTGGCGGACAGATCCGTGTATGGAGAGATCAAATGCAGAAACTGGGAACACTCGCGTTTCGGAGAGGTAAATGCGGTGGACCTGGCAGGTTCCCTTGAACGGGCGTATGTGGCGTCTGGCATTGAGTCCAGGGTCATTCCGGCAGCCTCCTCGGCTGATTTTGTTGTGGTCTCAAGCCGTCCCGTTCCTGCAGCCACAACCCGTATGGTTATGCGGACCATTGGTGAATGGATGCAAGGGAACGGCTACAGTACGTCGGCTATATACGATTTCCTCTCTCGGATACGATTTGTTCATTTGCGGCCCAGCCGACCATAATATAAGGAACGTTGAATGGTTAACAGCGAGAAAAATGAAGCCCACTGGTTAGGAGCTGTGGTTAATGTTGTCACCCGGGATACCGGGGTAATGTCAGGGTTGATGAGGGCATTTAAATCAGCGGGACTTGAGCCTGATTATTATACTGTGGTACCCGTCACATCCGAAATTGCAAAACGATCCTTGACCGATACCCTTTCCGGCTTTCTTCGCGAAAGCGCAAAGGCCCCTGAAAACATACGGAAGCCTTTTGATCGGCGAGCATTTATGGCTTCTTTGGCGCATGAAGGTACGGCATGGATCGAATTGGGCAACGGCGCATTGGACTGGATGATCCGGGTGCCCATGGAGCCCGGGTTTATTGCCGGACGATTCAACCCCGGGTTCACGGATATTTTGGGTAAACCCTTTATTGATGCGACAAGCCATGTGTTTGACATGTGCCTTACCGATTGGGGGCTTTGCGGTCCGAAATCAATTCTTGAAAATTTTTTTGCACATATTCATTATACCGAAATCGATACCCCCGTGGAGCTCCCGGGTACGGGCTGGCTGAATTATCTGTCCACGGATTTCGCTTACCAGGAAGATGTCATGCGATTACGCGATATTGAGGGTTGGCGTATCATTCGAACCTATTCCGGGGCAACGGTGTTTGCCCTCAGGTCAACGGGTAACGACGGAGTCATTGGCCGTTTTCGCTCCGATGCGCCAAATTATTTTAAACCCTGGGCAAGACCGCTCGTCGATGTTTACCCGCTTCCTGACCGTACCCTGCTGCTTCGGGATGTTTCCCCCGGCTTTGCTGATTTTCAGAAATATATTTCCGGTGCGGCTTTTGAACATGCTGCAAATAAGGGATGTTTAAACCTGAAGTTCGATCTCCCAAGTCTTGAAAAGATTGACGCCTGCCTTAAAACGGAAGGGCGTTTCCTCCCGTCTTATGTTCTTGAAGGCTGGAGTGCGATCGCCGGTGAAGTGGCTGTGGCTTTTTGCGGTCAATGGCGAAGAATTTTGAATCCTAAATTGGGATTTCCGGAAAATTTTCTGGTTGAACTTCCGGGAGGAATAACCTTTCAACCCCATGTTTCACTAATGGATTATTTGGAAAACAGAATCGGATTAACCCCTGCGCAGGTTCTTCGTAAGCGGCTGCAACAAATCGGTTCCGCATAAAACGGAATGTTTATAAGGGGAACCATGCAGAAAAAAACTGCATCCATAGAGAACTATACCAGTGAAAAAGCATCATCGTCTTCGGTTTCAACGACGCAGGCGGACCATGAACAGGTCTCTGGTGAAACGCTTGGGGTCAAAAAAAACTTCCTTTGGATGTTGGGGCGGATGAGCAATGGACCCGGTTTTTAGATGACAATATATACGCCATTTGTTTTTCCTCTTTTTGTGTTCAAATGAATTTTATAATCGAACGTGTCGATTGTAATTATAAAATAACTCCTGATTCGTTTGTCATCTCAGAGTAGAGAGTCGCGCTGCCCTCGGCGGGGACATGGTGCCACGTGCCACCCAACTCAATAGTGTCTTTTCGAATCGAGGATATAAATTCATTTAATCGAGGAGTATGACGGGAGGCCAATGCAGTATTATTGAACCATTTTACATTTCCCCGTATGTTAAAACCATCTTCTAAAAACCCCAAAACTTTTGTAAACCAAATGTCGGTATATAACGAAATATAAATACAAATTTTTTGGGGAGGAAGTTGATCGTTTTCCAATTTAAGTGTCTGGCCGGAGATGCTGACGGGAGCAACCTGCATCATAAAACCCTCCCCCCAGTCAACATCATGCGCCCTCAACTGCCTTAAAAGTAATCCTATATTTTCGACAGGGCGTTCAATCAAAATATTGTTTTCATCATAATAGCAAATGCGACCTGGTGTCCTGAGAACGCCTGCCGGTGTTTTTGCAGTTCCGTTTCCTAAATCAAAAAAAGGAACGTTGCCTGTCGTTTCTGCTACGTGCAGAAGGTGATCAGAATATTTATGTTTCGAACTCTGCTTGAACGCAAATGGTCCGGGAGTTTCTATGATGTTGTATACGCCTAACTTTGTACCTGAGTCAGTTAACCTTCGTGAAAATTCAATCAACTGGACTAACGTAACGACACGGTTTGTATTATCAAAGCAACATTCCCATTGGGCCAATGGCGGGTCCATACGGCACGTCCAATAATTTGTCATAACTCATCCTTATTGGTCAAAACGGGGCATGGAATATATAGGTTCCATTATCATTGGTAAAATAGATCACGTCTACACTGCCTGCACTTGCACGATGTCTCAACGATGTTTCAATATACAATCTAACAGCGGCCCTGTCTGCTGTAAATAAAGGATTTCTATTATTTAAAACACGGATATCGATGATTCGCGTAAATCCTTCCGGCGGCACCTCCCCACCTCTTCCTGCCAACTGATCGGCAGCACTCTGCAGATGGGGTTCAACTGCACGTTCATCCGGACTAGTTACTTCTTTGTGCTGAATCGCTTCTTGGTTTGTCAAATCAACAACATCAGCTTCCCCGCCAAGTTTTACTTGATGGCCGCGTGAGGCTCTTCCAGCCGCATCTCTGAGTTCTTGTATTTTACCCGTGTCACCGGCGGAAATTTCTCTCAATAAACGACGTAACCCGGCGGGATTTTCAAGATGTCGGCCAACGACCAATTGGTGCACATCTCCTAACAACCCGTTTTCGTGAGCCAATCTGGTTATTTCATTGGCAATGTGAACCGGTCTTCCCTGATCTATCAGACTATTAATGACTTCAACGCCACGAACACCATATTCAAGAGCATACAAGGCCATATCCTCTCCGGGAATGCCTTTTGCTGAAAGCTCTTCAATCGTTTCCGGTAAAACGCCTTCCTCTCTCAGAATTTCAATAACTTCATCCGATAGGCCTAAACGTCGCTGTACTTCGCCGTATCTAACCAGTGTCGCCTCTTCGAAGGGTGACAGCAGTCGCCACCGGTATACGCCATCGGGGTTCCGGGATACAAAAACATCTCCTTCACCGGTATTTTCGGTTCTGACACGTATGACTTCGCCTTCCGGAACACGCGTTCTTACTTGGATCTCTCCTGTCGTCGTTTCGCCCGTAAGGTCCGATGTCAGCCTGATGCTGCGTTCTCCAACAAACTCAACCGTTCCGCCCTCAGTAGGCCTGATAACAACCTCGCCCTCCATTCTGCCGGGTCTTTCAAGTTCGACTCGTTCTTCCGGAACGGTTTCAATTCGTCCTCTGCGACCTTCCTCGGAACCGGCATTTAGGCGACCTCTTACATAATGTCCCATCACCCAAGCAACGATCAGAATAATGAGGTTGCTGACGGCCTCTTCTGCTTCTCTAGCAGCTCTTTGAACATGCTGCTGAAAATCTTCCACCCGTTCTGATTCTGCGGCAAGGTTAATCTCTCGAAATACCTGGATGATGGCAATAATTGCGGCAACTACAAATAGCGCTAAGGCAATGTATCCCAAGACGGCAAGTACAGGGGCGCCAACGATTACGGAGGCGACGATGACAATAGTCGCTAAGATGATACCGGCAATCAGGGCTGCATATTTTAAAACCTCAAGGACCGCGCCTAAATAATCTCCTTCGGACCATCTTTGCGATGCGGCATCAATCATGGTTTCAACCAATTCCCAGAGCCCCCATATAATCAGTCCCAATGCAGCGATCAAAGCCAATACGGCTAATAATATCATTCCTTTTACAGCGGCAATTACTGCAAGAATGGCCAAAACGACTACAGCCAATCCAAGCAGGACGTTCTTGAGAACATTGCCTATGCTGAATTCCTCCCACCATTTTTCCCAAGCAAGTTCTTTTTTTTCTTCATGGGTCATTTGTTCGAATTCTTCCTGGGAGGGATAATCAACAGCTTGTCTTTCTCCGGCAGATGACTCGGCTTCCCGCCAAACCTCTTCGCTTACTGACTGACGCATCGCATCGAGGATTGCTGTATATTGTTGTTCGGGCGATAGTCCGAAATGAATGGCTTCGGGGCCTGTGTTTGCTAACTCATTAAGGGAATTATTGTCCGAGTCAAGTATTCCCATTCCGGAAACAGGAGTGCCGTCGGCAAGGGTTCCTTGTAAAACGTATCCTATACTTACACGGCCCGGTATGTGAAGTGTTTCATTTGGTGACGTCGTAACGTCAAAGCCTACAGGAAACTCTGTAGTCGCCCGAATGGTCAATTCCGCTTCGATTCCTGAGGGGGTTCGCATCCGTATTCTGCGCTCATGAACAAGACGAGGCGGTAAAATGAGACCAAGTTCACCAACCGGATCCGTTTCAATTCTAAGGCTGGATTCAAGATTCATTTCCCCATCCAGAGGTGCAGTATCAAGATGGGTGGAAACCTGGTGGCCGGATGAAGACCCCGGTGAACTCCCATGTGAAGAGCTTGCAGGGTGCTCTTCTTTTTGTACATCCGGAACTTGACTTGATTGCAGCGGTGCGCCATCATTGTTGCCGAATTGCTGCATTACATGTGTCGATTCATGGGCCATAAGGGCGACATCGGTGGGGCTCTGCCCTTCACCAAGATAGATATGGTTCTGATGCGTAAATGCTTTGGCATGGATGGAGCGGGCCGCTTTTTGGGCTTGGGAATCCGTGTGTACTCTCACATGGCTGAGGTCTGTGCCGAGAACGGGCTCAATTTGGGATCGCGGACCATTCGGTATTGGTCTGCCTTCTCCTGGATTTTTGAGTAGGTTGTGAATATCGTCGGAGGCATGAACTTTTTTCCGGCTTCTTGATTGGAGACATGCAGAGTCGACTGACTTGGGCTTAATGGGCGCTTCCGTCGATTCGGGCATTCGCATAACCGTGTCAGCCACGTGATCTGCTTCCCGCTCATACTCGTCATCGGGAACGCTGACGCTAAGTTTGGGGAAAGTCAATGCTTTCTTCTCTACTTCATCTATCTCTCGCTGAAGTGGCGGGGGCGAAGAGGCGGACGAAAACCGTTGGAGAAATAAAGGCATGCCGGGTTCCGTGACCGTGACCTCAGTGTCCGGACCATGCTCTTGCTGAACCGGTAAAACCGGGGCCGCAGGCTTTTTATCGTCCTCCTTTTTTTGTATGGCGGCAATTTTCTGCATAGATTATCCGAGGTTGTATTCAGGGTCTATTTTGGGTCAAAGTTACTTTCATCAGCTCCGGTGAAAGCTGTTTACCGATTTTTCGGTATTCATCGGAAAGGGCATAAATTACAGTTTCAAAAGAAATCCTCTCCTTCCGGCTTTTGGCCATCACCGCAGCCGTCAGCACAACATTCCGGATATGGCCGCCGGAAAGCTCGCACTGCATGGCCAGCTG
>Ga0193964_1001310_pt1 | contig 10961 bp, 7 predicted proteins | sample FB_7_MG_FD_140323 | JGI IMG/M metagenome (GOLD analysis project Ga0193964, IMG submission 140323) | Microbial mat bacterial communities from the Broadkill River, Lewes, Delaware, United States - FB_7_MG | ecosystem: Environmental > Aquatic > Freshwater > River > Microbial mats | place: USA...
TAATGATGGATAATGTTGGTGATGCAGTTAATAGAGGACTTGAACTTATGTTAAAAACAGATACTAGCAAAACCCTCTCTGCGAATCTTTCTTATACTTATTTAGATTCATATTACACCTCTCATCAACCATTTTGGATTGACTTAGGAACACAAAGAAGTGCTGTAGGTGACCAATCATTTGATATTAAAGGTAATGAGCTTCCAAGAGTACCGCATCATAAATTAGATATTATGGTTAATTATAAAATCACTCCTAAACTAGACTTAATGACTGAATTTTATGCGCAATCAAGTTACTATGCAGATGAAACAAACTTTGTAAAAATGCCTGGATATGAAAAAATCAATATGAAACTAACTTATGAACATAATAGTCATTGGACATACTTTACTAAAATAGATAATATTTTTGATAAACAACATGTAAGAACAGCTTTTGCTACAAGTGATAGAAATACAAATGGTGTACTTGACATCGAAGATGTAACAATCACTGTTGATCCAGGTAGAGTATTTTATATGGGTTTACAATATAAATTCTAGAATCAATATTATATATGCAATACACACCTTACATCTCTATATTTCTTATAGGGCTTAGTTTCGGAGCAACGGCGTGCATGTTTTCATGTATGCCGTTTCTTACGCCTATACTTATAAAAAGCTCAAATAACATAAAACAATCATTAGCAGTAATGATCCCTTTTAGTTTAGGGAGAATTTTTACTTATACTATGATTGCTATGCTGGCATTTGGTAGTTCATTATTTATAAAAGATATTTTAAAAAACAATGAACTCTTGAGCTATATTTTAGGAACAGTTACTATTATCTTAGGTATCACAATGCTTTATAATAGTTACAAAAATAATAAAAGTTGCGGTATCCATAAACCTATAGTAAAAGAACAAAACTTATCAAAAATAGGTTTTTTTACTATGGGTGCAACTATATCTATAAATCTATGTGCACCTGTAATTTCACTTATTACAATCTCAAGTAGCACTACTACAATCTATTCAGCAATCGCTTTTGGGGTATCGTTTGGTCTTGGGGCTGTTTTGTTTACACTTTTATTTTATGGATTTTTCTTCTCTACGCTGATTAGAGGATTGCTAGAACAATTTACACAATACAAAAAACATGTGGAGATTATAGCTTCACTATTTCTAATACTCGTTGGTATTTTAATAATAAGTGGCAATTTGTCACTATAAAGGAAAAAAATGGTTGATTTTATCAAAAGAGATAACAATGATATGTTTAAAAACCCAATTTTTAGGTTTTTATTTAAAAACACAAAATTTCTTTTAGTTTTAAGAATAGCAGTTACCCTGCTTTTCTTTTATGCTGTTTATTATGGATTTGTACATCCAACTCGTGATGAAAACATTTTCACTGGCGCAGTTTTTTGGGGAATATTCTGGGCACTTTTTATGGTAGTGACTCTTTCAACTTTTGGAAGAATTTTCTGTGGTATCTGTCCACATGGATTTTTAGGAAAATATATCACAAAATTTGGTTTGAAAAAAACCATGCCTAAATGGATGCAAAACAGATACATCGGTATTACATTACTTGTGATTGGTTGGTGGGGAATTTACTATACATTTCCTGGATTTTGGAGAACACCACTAGGTACTGCTTCTATGTTTGGGGGTATGACTTTAGTTGCATTTATATTTTATTTTATCTATAAAGAGATGAGTTATTGTAAATATATTTGTCCTATTGGAACACTTACAAGAGCTTATGACAAATTATCATTTACAAAACTAGAAACATATACTGACTCTTGTAAAGATTGTAGAACTTTTGAATGTGCTACTGCATGTGAATACAATTTAAAACCATTTACCTTTGCAAAGAAAAATCAAACTGATGATTGTACCTTATGTATGGATTGTGCTGTATCTTGTGAAGCTGTTAAATTTAAACTTACAAAACCAGCAGAACAACTAGGAAGTAAACTAAAAATTTTAAGTGCTGAAGTTTGGACATATATACTTATTTTTGCTTCTATTCCTGTATCTATGGGATTTGCACATGGTTTAAATAGAACTAAAATAGCAGATGAATTTATCTGGAATAAAACTGCCGAATTTTTTGGTTTAACTCCATATGCGGGTGGATTTGCTTTTCTTTATGCTGTTATTTTTAGTGTATTCTTTGCTACATTTGGAATCTATATCGCTTCTAAAATATTAAAAAAAGAATACAGTTCTACCTTTACTAATTTAGGTGTTGCGTTTATTCCACTTTTTATCTTTGCGTCACTGGGACATACTTTAGAAACTTTTTTTATCAAAGATTATGTAACAATAGTAGATGGCTTTGCACAAGGTTTTGGTTTTAATGTGGAAGTGGAAGCTTTGGCAAAAAGAGGTGATGGGTGGCTTCACTATTTTGGATTATTTAAATGGATAGGAATTATTTGGTCATTTATTCTTTTATATAAACGAATGAAACTTATTGATGCTACAAAACTTCGTAAAACATTTGGATACTTTTTTGCCTCATTGATGATACTTTTCTATATAGGATTAAATATCTATACAGGGTATGTATTCTCAAAATATGGTGCAAAATCACGAGGTGGACATTCTCATGGTGGAAATGGAAAAGCAATGTTCCAAACAGTACCATTTAAATCTGCAACTCTTTTACAAGCTGGAAAAGATAAAACAAGTGGCGTAGTATGTGGAATGAATCTCCCTATGTTCTATAAAACAAATCATAGTGCTACACTTGATGGAAAAGTAAGACAATATTGTTCTATTCATTGTTTAGCTGAAGATTTACGAATCAAAAAATTACCACTAGAAAATATGCAAGTGGTGGATGTGACTAGCTTAAAATTTATCTCTGTAAAAGATGCTTTTTATGTAGTGGGAAGTAAACAAGCTGGAACTATGAGTCGTACTAGTAAATATGCTTTTGCTTCAAAAGAAGATGCTATAAAATTTTCTAAAAGATATGGTGGAGAGATTGTAAATTTTAGAAAAGCAATCTTTACAGCACTACAAGATTTTTCAAAAAAACATTACGGCACACATACTAAAAAACCTAATTTAGATTTAACACAACCTTTATATCTAACTTTAACAGATCCATCAACAGTAAAAAAACAATCAGGTGGACATATGCATGGTGGTGGGAAACCTAAACCAAAAGGGTATATTCCTGCACAAAAAGTATATCTTGCAACTTTAAATAATAAAAGTGTCTCACCACAAAACATAGAATTTTTTTATTATGATATTCAACAAAATAAAAAAGATATTATCAAAAATAGTTCAAGAGGAAAAGAAACATATAGTTTTGAAGTGCCAAATAATGGATACTATAATCTTTTTGCAGTAACACAAAGTACAAAAGATGATAAAAAATTTTACAATGTAGCAAAACTAGAGTATCTTCAAGGGAAACATGGTATTGAAGATATTTATGATGAAGAACTTAAAAAAAATCTTGAACAAAACCTCACTAAAATTGACTTAATAAGAATAAAAAAAGAAGATGAAAATAGCTTTTTTTATAGATTTAAAATGGGAGATACTTTAAAATTTCAAGCAATGTTTGGTCAAAAACCACTACCAAATACAAAAGTGAAAATTAAACTTCAAAGTGGTTGGGAAAAAACTTCTATTACTAATGAGAAGGGGGAAGTTGAACTTACTATCATAAGAGACTATTTCCCACCTTGGGATAAATTTGACAAGCGATTTAAACAAGATTTATTGATAACTTTAGAACATGATACTGCTCATACAAAATATACGCTGACATACCCTGCATCTTTTTACCCAAATGGAAGTGACTACAAATCATACGCTTATGCATTGCTACTAATAACTCTTACACTTCTTGTATCTGGTATAGTTATCTATAGATTTAGAAAAAATAGAACTGCACCTTTTTCAGAGGTGAAGTTCAATGAGTAAAATTAAAACAATCGTAAATAATATGAATCTTACAAAAGTAAGATTTACTATTCAATTACTCACCTTTATACTTTTTGTATATGGTGGATATTTTGCTATTGATTTTGGATCAAAACTTCCTATATTTACCTGTCCATACAATGGAGAAGCTGCGGGGGCTTGTTATTTAATCCCTTTACAACATCAACTAAGTATGCCAGCACAAGTATTACTTGGTGGTGCTGGAATTGCTGTTATTACTGGTTTTTTAACATTTCTTTTTTGGTTTATTTTCCTTAATAAAGCTTGGTGTGGATATATCTGCCCTTTTGGAACTTTACAAGATTGGCTTACAATGCTTAGAAAAAAGATGGGAATACGATTTTCCACATATACACAAAATCAATTTGAAAAACTTTCAAAAATAAAATATATCCTTTTAGCTATCGTTATTTTAGTACCTCTTCTTATGGGTGTTGGAGTTTTTGGAAGAGAATGGTCAGCTGCATTTTGTCAAATCTGTCCAGCAAGAATCATCTCTCCTATGTTTAGTGGAGATTTTTCTCAATGGGCAATAGACTTTTCTACTAAAACAGCGATGGTATTAACAGCAATTGGGATGATATTTGCCGGATTATTTTTAATTGGTAGTTTTGTAAAGAAAAGATTTTTTTGCTTCTTTTGCCCTATGAGTGCATTGCATTATATTTTTTCAAAATTCTCAATTGTAAGTTTACAAAAAGATGGAAGTAAATGTACTCGTTGTGGAGATTGTTATGCTGTATGTGATATGCAAATAAAAGATATAGCAGATGATGTCACAAGTACAAATATCTTAAGAGATGATTGTATTTTATGTTTAAAATGTGTTGCAGCATGTCCTGAGAATGATGCACTTCATTTTGATATATTAAAGTTCAAAACTTTTAGCTCTACAAAACAAGGTTTTGAAAAAAGAATGGGAATAGAAAGACCAGAAGGATTAAACAATGAGTCACATTAATAATAGTGTAAATCATAAAATAGAAACGCCACATGAGAAACAAAATAGACATAAAGCTATGGAAGCAATTAAGGTAATCAATACTTTAAAAGAGGAATTTAAATCTCCCATTAAATCTATGGATTATTTTTATAGATTGTTTGAAGATGTATATTGTCACCAAAAGTCACTCCATGATGATAAGGTAAAAGTGGGAACTATGTGTATTCAAATACCCAATGAAATCATCTATGCTCTTGATGCTGTACCTATTCGACTTTGTAATGGTTTTTATACTGATGATGAGATTGGAAGTGACCTTATGCCCTCAAAATCTTGTCCTCTTGTAAAAGCTAGTGTTGGACACTTATCAAGTCAAAACTTAAGTGATAAACCACATATGATCTATAGTCCTACAACTTGTGACCAAAAAACAAAAGCTGGTGCTACAATAGAGAGTTTTGGATACGATGTAGTTGATGTAGATTTTCCACGAACAAAAGAGAGTGAAATAAGTCGTGAGTTTTTTAGAAGAAGTATCAGAAATTTTGCTGTAGATTTATCAAAAAAAATTGGGAAAAAACTGACTAAAAAAAATTTAAAAAGTTCCATTGGAAAAGTTGGTTATGCCCAATCTTTATATCATAGATTATCAGATTTACGAAAGAACATAAATGTCCCTATTTTAGGTGTAGATATGTTCTTGGTGACCAATGCTTTTTTCTTTGATAAGATTAACAACTGGATAGAAGCTACAGAACACTTACTTCAAGAACTTGAAACAAGAGTCAAAGAAAATATACATGTGGCAGGAAAAATTAGTCCTCGAATAGTTTATACAGGTTCACCTCCTATTTTTCCAAACTATAAAATACCACTTTTAATCGAAGAATCAGATGCCATAATCGTAGCAGATGAAACTTGTAGTTCAAATAGAATGTTCAACGATAGAGTAGCTGTAGATGAATGGTTTGTAAATGATATGTTAGATTCTATGGCTGATAAATATCTCAAATCTTGTACTTGTCCAATATTCTCAAAAAATGATGACCGAATAAGAAGAATCATAGAACTTGTTCGTTCACACGATGCAGATGGTGTAGTATATCAAGCCTTTGCAGGTTGTACAGTTTATGAATTGGAACAAAGAAGTGTTTTAGAAGCTATGGAGAAAGAGGGGATCTCAATTCTTTATTTAGAAAGTGATTATTCTCCTAGTCAAAGTGGACAGCTTAGCACTAGAGTTGAAGCATTTATAGAATCACTTAAAATGAAAAAACGAAAAAAAGGTAAATAGTATGAAATATTTTGCAGGTATCGATATAGGCTCAACTGCCATTAAAATCTCCATCGCTGATGAAAATAAAAATCTCGTAGGGCACAAAATTAGTGCTAGTGGAAGTATGTTTTATCAATATGCTCATGAAACTTTAGATGCACTTATTAGTGAGATAGGGATAAAGAAAGAAGATATTATCTATACAGTTGCCACTGGTTATGGGAGAAAAATATTTAAAGAAGCTGATGAAAACATTAGTGAGATAACGGCAAATGCAATTGGAGCTAGAGCTTCTGCAAAAGATCATGGGGAGATTAAAACTATCATAAATATTGGTGGTCAAGATAGTAAAGCTATCTCACTAGATGATGAGGGAAATGTAACAAACTTTGCTATGAACGATAGATGTGCAGCAGGAACTGGAAAATTTCTTGATGCCTGTGCTATGAATCTTGAAATTAGAGTTGAAGATTTAGGGGAGAAACATTTTGCCTCAACAGGAACTCCTTTGTCTATAAATAGTACTTGTGCAGTATTTGCAGAAAGTGAGATTATTGGACTTTTAGGAAATAGTCATAGTGTAGAAGATATTGTTTGTGGAGTTCATTACTCTATAGCAAAAAGAATTGTAAAACTTGTAAAAAGAGTTGGAGTTAAAGAGGGGATATATTTTGATGGCGGTCCAGCACTAAATGGAGGACTTGTAAATGCAATTGAAAATGAACTAAGCAAAAAAATATTTATACCACAATATCCACAAATCACAACATCTTATGGAGCTGCAATTATAGGTATAGATTCTTATAATTATGAGAATAATTAAAATTAACACATAATTAACACTTCTTTTATAAAATAGAAATATTAATTTGAAAAAAGGGAGTAATTTTGAATATAAAAAGATATTTTAACTCATTGTTATTAACTTCTATATTCTATAGTTTCTTAAGTTTTACTCTTCTTTATTCATTTAATGATACTTATACAACTCCACCTAAAACACAAAATTCAACTCAAAATGTAAAATTTACCCTTATAAATTTACCAAAACAAATAAAACAACCTAAAGTAGAAAAAAAAGAGATAAAACCTCAACCAAAAAAAATAGAAAAGAAAATTGTAAAAAAAATTAATCCTAAAAAAATAGCTCCAAAAAAAATAGTTAAAAAGATTGAACCATTATTAAAACCTAAGCCAAAAAAGATTGTAAAAAAGCAGATTGAAAAACCAATAAAAAAAACAAATCAAATTGTTGCCAATCAAATAAAAAAGAATAAATCTATTATAAAAAAACAAACTGTTCAAACAGATACAAAGCAATTACAAATTAAACAAAACAAATACTATGCACATATAAAAAAAACTATAGATAAAAATAAATTTTATCCAAAAATTGCTGTAAGAAGAGGGATACAAGGTGATGTTAAAATAAAATGTGTCCTATCAAAAAAGGGAGATCTCATCTCTTTTAAAATAGTTGATGGGAGAAAAATATTTTTTAAATCTATTAACGAAGCTATTAATAACACTTTTCCACTTGCCCCACCAGAAAATATTTTTACAGCAAATTTTGATATAGATCTTACTTTACAATATAAGCTATACTAATACTAAATTCAACAAAATATAACCAAAATTATTGTATAAGACTTATAAATATACTAATTTAAAAGAGAACATTTATGAACAAAGCATATAATATAAAAGGTGATATCTTTGGTGGAATCACTGCTGCTATTGTTGCATTACCTTTAGGGCTTGCCTTTGGAGTAGCGAGTGGATTAGGTGCAACTGCTGGAATATATGGAGCTATAATATTAGGTTTTTTTGCTTCTATTTTTGGAGGAACAAAAACACAAATATCAGGTCCAACTGGTCCTATGACTGTAGTTATAGCATCCTCTGTTGTAGTACTTCACTCAGATATAAATGCAATAGCCTCAGTAATTTTACTTGCAGGAGTCTTCCAAATAGCATTTGCTTTTTTTCAAATAGGTAAATATGTAAAATATATCCCTTATCCTGTAATATCAGGTTTTATGAGTGGGATTGGCGCAATTATTATCCTTTTGCAAATCAATCCTTTTTTAGGATTAGAAAGTCAAGCAGATATAATCTCTATTTTGCAAAAATTACTTTCAAACTTATTAAATACAAACTTTGAGGCACTATTTCTTGCAACTACAACTTTACTAATTGTACTTTTTACCCCAGCAAAAATCTCTCGTGTTATCCCCTCACCCCTTATTGCATTAACTATATTAACAATTATAAGTGTGATGTTTGGACTGAATGTTGAAACAATAGGCGAAATTCCATCCACCCTTCCTCATTTTGTAATCCCTACATTTAACTTTGAAAACTATAAAACTATTATCACTTTAGCTGTAACACTTGCACTTTTAGGCTCAATTGATACTTTACTTACCTCATTAGTAGCTGATAATCTTACAAAGCAAAAACACAATTCAAATAGAGAACTTTTTGGACAAGGTTTAGGAAATACTCTATGTGCATTAACTGGTTCCCTTGCAGGTGCTGGGGCAACCATGAGAACAGTTATAAATATAAAAAGTGGTGGTACTACCCAACTTTCAGGTGCAATTCACTCTATTGTACTGCTACTTGTAGTTTTATTTTTAGCACCTTTAGCAGCACAAATACCTCTTGCTGTTTTGGCTGGTATTTTAATAAAAGTTGGTCTTGATATTTTAGATTACAAGTTTTTAAAAGTGATTAAAACGGCTCCAAAAAATGACCTCTATGTTATGATAACTGTATTTTTCGTAACAGTTTTTATTGACCTTATTACAGCTGTTGGTTTAGGTATTGTATTGGCTGCTTTATTAATTGTTTATCGTATAACAAAAGCAACTAAAATAAGTACAACAAACTATAAACCTTCACAAATAGATGAGTATTTTGAAGATGATCCTTATATTCGTGTAGTAAAAATAGAGGGTGCATTATTTTTTGGTTCAACTATTGCTTTTGAAAATGAGATTAACTCTTTATTAGATACTAAAACTCTTATTATTGACTGTATTGATGTCCCCTTTATAGACATCACTGCTATATTTACTTTACAAGAACTTGTCACACATCTCAATGATCAAAATATAGAAACTATTTTATTATTAAAAAAAAGCCATCAAGAAAAACTTTTAAGTGTAGACAAAACAGAAATATTTGCAAATACAATTATCAGTGATTCGTTAAAAGATATACCAATTCAATGTAAGTTATAATACAATACAATGATAATATGTTAAGTAAGGATATTTTATGAATATAAAGAAATTAGTCAGATATAGTTTTCTAATAATATCTATATTAATATTTTTTATATTTGGTATTAATAGAATTATTTTATATCAATTCAAAGAAAATGATATTATTAAAGAACATATAACTACCCTTCTATCAACCCAAGAGAATTTGAATAAACTAATAAAAAATATTGATAGAACTAATACTGTTGACGAGTTAGAAAAAACTAGACATGAGTTTTTTACCCAAGAAAAAAAATTTGAAAATAGAAAAGATCAGTTATATTTAAAAAAATATAGCGATATTTTAGATTATTTTATTATCGAATTTAATGAAGAAAAGACAATTCAAAATAATATATCAGAACTTGTTAAAAATGAACACTTACTAGAAGAATATTTTGATGCTATTTTTAAGATTCAATCTCAAAAAATAATAAAACAAAAAGAATTTGAGAAGCTTTATCCCCAAGAAAATAATATTCGAAAAAGTATTGAAGAAAAAATTATGTTACAAAATAACTTTAAGTTTTTACAAAAATTTTCTGATATAAAATATTATAGTAAAGAGGTATTATTTCAACATAGGAATCAAGAAACTTTTAATAAATGGAAGGAGAAGATAAATCTTTTAATCAAAGATTATCCAATGCAAGAGCTCAAAAAATATTTAATAGTTACAGATAATATTGGTATGATTGTTCTAAAAATTGAAGAACTAAAAATGAAAGAGGAGGAGTTTATTAAAAAAATTTCTCAAACTATAGATTCAAGCAATACAATCAATACTCAAATAACAAAAGAGATTGAACAACTCTCTTTAGAGTTCCAAAATACTGTATTTACAATCAGTACCCTTTTGTTTTTACTATTAATTGTATTTATTATTCTATTAGCATACAAAGTAAATAAAAATGTCTCAATGAGTGTAGATGAGATTGAACAAAAAGTTCACGATGGATTAGAGGAGATAAATAACCTCAATCAAGAGATATCAGATACTCAAAAAGAGGTTGTATTTACCATGGGTGCTATTGGTGAAAGCCGAAGTAAAGAAACAGGAAATCATGTGAGAAGAGTCGCTGAATATAGTAAGCGTTTAGCTTTGTTTTATGGATTAAGCCAAGAGGAAGCTGAGATGTTAAAACAAGCTAGTCCTATGCATGATATAGGAAAAGTTGCAATACCCGATGCTATTTTAAATAAACCAGGGCGTTTTAATGAACATGAGAGATTGATTATGAATACCCATGCACATCTTGGATATGATATGTTAAAACACTCAAGTAGAGACCTTTTAAAAGCAGCAGCTATTGTAGCTTATGAACATCATGAAAAATGGGATGGAAGTGGATACCCAAGAGGCTTAAGTGGTGAAGATATACATATCTATGGAAGAATTACAGCACTTGCTGATGTATTTGATGCTCTTGGAAGTGATAGATGTTATAAAAAAGCTTGGGATGATGAGAAAATATTCCAACTATTTAAAGAGGAAAAAGGGAA
>Ga0193964_1001312_pt1 | contig 10951 bp, 9 predicted proteins | sample FB_7_MG_FD_140323 | JGI IMG/M metagenome (GOLD analysis project Ga0193964, IMG submission 140323) | Microbial mat bacterial communities from the Broadkill River, Lewes, Delaware, United States - FB_7_MG | ecosystem: Environmental > Aquatic > Freshwater > River > Microbial mats | place: USA...
AGAATCTGACAACTGCCCAAATAGATAAGTAGAAATATTATGGAAAAAGAACTACAACTAAAAGATTTATATGATGGTTTTAGAGATGCTAAGACTATAAAAGCATATAAGCAAATAATAGATAAAGATTTAGAAAACTATGAAGGAATTATAAATATTATGGAAGTATGTGGTGGTCATACTCATACTATTATGAAATATGGTATTCCTCAGTTACTAAATAAAAAGATTAACTTTATTCATGGACCTGGATGTCCAGTGTGTGTTATGCCAAAAGATAGAATTGATAGTGCATACGAATTAAGTTTACAAAGTGATGTGATACTGGTAACACTTGGAGATATGATAAAAGTACCTGGAAGTAAAGGAAGCTTACAAAAAGCAAGAAGTGAAGGTGCTGATGTAAGATTTGTTTATTCTCCTATGGATTGTCTTAAAATTGCTAGTGAAAATCCAGATAAAACGGTAGTATTTTTTGCAATAGGATTTGAAACAACTACACCAATGACGTGTTCACTATTAGAGCAAGTAATAAAACAAGAGATCCCAAATATACTTTTTCATATAAATCATATAACAGTTCCTGAAGTAATGAGAGTATTAGTTCAAAGTGATGATTGTAAAATAGATGCTTTTCTAGGCCCTTCACATGTAAGTGTTATTAGTGGTAGTAAAATATATGAAGAGTTTCCTAAAGATTATAATAAACCAGTAGTTGTAAGTGGATTTGAGCCAGTAGATGTTATGCAATCACTTTCAATGATAGTAAAACAGTTTGTTGAAAATAGAAGTGATTTAGAGATAGAGTATAAAAGACTTGTATCTTATGAAGGTAACATAAAAGCTCAAGAAAAAATAGAAAAGTTTTTAAAAAAAGTACCTTTTAAATTTAGAGGTATAGGTGAAGTTGAAGATAGTGGATATGAACTAAAAGATGAGTATAGTAAATACAATGCAAAAATAGTTTATAAAGATGTACTACCTACAAAAGAAGTAAAAGAAAACAAAGCTTGTAGATGTCCAGATATTTTAAAAGGAGTTGCAAAACCAACTGATTGTAAGATATTTGGAAATGTATGTACTCCTACAAATCCTATTGGTTCTTGTATGGTAAGTAGCGAGGGTGCATGTAGTGCTTATTATAAATATGGTAATCTTTTATAAAAAAGTAAATAGTTTTTATAAAAAGGATTAATATGATGAAGCAAAGCGAAATCCTACTTGTAGGTAAAAAGATAGGTTTTATTGGCGCTGGTGTTATGGGAAAATCAATGATTTTAAATCTTATGAAAAAAGGATTTGAAGTTTCTGTATATGCAAGAGATAAAAATAAAATAGAAGATATCATAAAAAGTGGTGCAATTTTTTCTGATAGTGTTAGCTCTTGTGTAAGAGATAAAGATATCGTTATCACAATAGTAGGATATCCAAAAGATGTAGAAGAATTATACCTTTCAAAAGATGGAATACTAAATAGTGCAAAAGATGGGACGTATCTTATAGATATGACAACAACAAGCCCAAATCTAGTAATAGATATATATAACAAAGCAAAAGAAAAAAATCTTAAATTTTTAGACGCACCTGTATCAGGTGGAGATATTGGAGCTAAAAATGCAACACTTTCTATTATGGTAGGAGGAGAAGAAAAAGACTTTAATTCTTGCAAAAAGATTTTTGAAGCTTTAGGTACTACTATTATATATGAAGGAAAAGTTGGAAGTGGCCAACATACTAAAATGGCTAATCAAATAGCAATTGCAGGAATAATGGCAGGAATTAGTGAAGCAATAGCTTATGGTAAATCAACTGGTTTAGATATTGATACTATGTTAAAGAGTATTTCAAATGGAGCTGCTCAAAGTTGGCATATGAGTAACAACGCTCCGAAGATGAATAAAAGAGATTTTAAACCAGGGTTTTATATAAAACATATGGTTAAAGACTTAAAGATAGCAAATGAAGAAGTACCAAATCTTAGAGTATTAAAAGAAGTTATAAATATGTATGAGACTTTAGAAAGAAATGGTGATGGAGATTTAGGTACGCAAGCTATTTGTAAATTTTACGAATAAAAGAGATAAGAGGGAAAATTAATAGATGAAAACAATAACACTTGCTCACGGTAATGGAGGGGCAGAAAACAATGAACTTATTAGTAAAGTATTTTATAGTGCATTTAAAAATGAGATTTTAGAAAAAAGTGAAGATGCAGCTGTAATACAAAATGGTTCATTGGCTTTTAGTACAGATTCATTTACAGTTAGTCCTTTATTTTTCAATGGTGCAGATATAGGTAAGCTTGCTATTTGTGGAACTTGCAATGACTTAGCTATGATGGGTGCAAAACCTAAGTATCTTACTTGTAGTGTTATTATTGAAGAGGGCTTTGAAGTAGAACAGTTAGAGAGAATTGTAGCTTCAATGAAAAAAGAGCTTGAAGTAAATGATACTATTGTTGTAAGCGGGGATACTAAGGTAGTACCAAAAGGTGCAGTTGATAAAATCTTTATAAATACAACTGGTATTGGAGAGATTTTGTATAAAGGTATTAGCTCAAATAATATCACTGAAGATGACTTAATACTTGTAAATAGAGATATTGGAGCTCATGGTGCTACTATTTTTGCAGCTAGGGAAGGTATGGATATAAGTACTACACTTAAAAGTGATTGTAACTCATTATATCCTCAAGTAAAAGCTTTGATTGATGCTGGTATTAAAATAACTGCGCTAAGAGATGCTACAAGAGGTGGAGTTAGTGCTGTACTTAATGAGTGGGCAAAACAATCTGATATATGTATAGAAGTAGAAGAAGAAAATATTCCAGTAAGTGATGAGGTAAAAGGAATTTGTGAGATGTTAGGTTTTGAAGCTACAAATCTTGCAAATGAAGGAACTTTTGTTCTTGCAATTTCTAAAAATGATGCATCAAAAGCTATTGAAGTTTTACATACTTTTGATGAAGCCCAAAATGCGTGTATCATTGGAAAAGTTACAAATCAATATGATAAAAAAGTGATTTTAAACTCTTCTTGGGGGACAAAAAGATTTTTAGATACGCCAAGTGGTGAATTACTTCCAAGGATTTGCTAATGCATGAATATAGTATCGTTCAATCACTTTTAGAGTCTTGTGAAGAGCATGCAAAATCAAATGATGCAGAGAAAGTTACAAAAGTAATAGTTAAAATTGGAGTATTAAGTGGAGTAGAACCTGACTTACTTCAAACTGCTTTTGATACTTTTAAAGAGCAAACAGTCTGCCATAATGCCCAGTTTATAATCAATCACCAAAAAGTTGTTATTGATTGTTTTGATTGTAACATTACTTCAACTTTAGATAAAAATGAATTTTGCTGCCCAAAGTGTGAAAGTGTAAATATTAAAGTAACTGATGGAGAAGATATGTACTTAATGTCCCTTGAAATGGAATAGTCTATAAGCCCCTAAAATAGGGGTTTATTAAAAAATAAAATAAGAAATCTCTCTGAAATGTAGTATATTTTCACTATATTTGTAGTATATTTTTTTACCTATCTTGAATATATTTAGTAAGTTATCATTAATTTAATCATTATAATTATACAATTAACAATTATTTTTAATAAGGGAAAGAAATGAAAAAAACATTATATGTGTTATTCTTTTTTTTACTTACACAAATTGGATTATTTGCAATAAGTTTTAATAGTGTTAGTACAAAATATAATGATGAAATAGATAGAAAGTTGAGAATGGAAATAAATTCAAAAACTTCTAGTATTTCAAAATTATTTCAAGAAAAAAATACTCTTGAATTAAAAAAACAAATGACAAGTGAATTTTCACAAAAAATTAGAAATATAGATATGTTTATTAATCAAGTAAGTGGTGTTTTTAATATTGATGATTTAAAAGTTGCAAATGAATATTTTACAACAGTTAAAACTATTGGAACAAATAATGTTTACACAATTCTTCCTCCAAATGATAAAAGTCTTATAGTAAATGGAATGAAAATTGATGAAAAAAGTTATATTCAATTTTTAGTTTCAAAAGCACAGGGTGTTCAAAATTTAGTTTTTTTACAATATGTTAACCAAAATAAAGAATGGAAATTAAATTTAATTAGTGGTGGAAAATATTCTTATTTATATAAACAATCACCTGATTTAATTAATTTGAGTAAAGATTATTATTCAAAAAAAGAATATATAAGTTCAGCACTTTATGCTTTATCTGCATATCAATTAATGAGACCAACATCATTTTTACAATATAAGAATGAACAAGATTATATGAAAATAATCCAAGAGTCATTAGTTCCAGTAGGGAAAATATTTAAATTACCGAAAAAACTAAATGGCAATAATGTTACTTTATTTAAAATTGATGTAAATGGATTTCAAAATGGAATTGTTCCTATTATTAAATATGCAACAAATATAAGCTTAGATGATAAAGAAAAGATTAAAAATGAAGTAACTAAGATTAGTAAAGAAATATTTCAAATAGCCCCTGATTTAAAAACAAATTTTAAAACTATTATATTTCAAGCATCATCAGAAATTACTTCTGATCCTAATAAACAGTATAGGATTTATAATACTATTTTAGAGAATGGAATAGTAAAATAAAAACAATTTTAACTTCTATAGAGTATGTTGTAGTATATTTATTTTTATTAATGTAGTATAAAACTTATTAATTCATCTAAAACACTTATATATTGTCAGGTTTACATCTCAAATTACTGGAAAAGATAGATACCAAATGACGTTATAGTTAAAGTTAATAACTTACCCCATATAAAAACTAATTTAGAATAAAATTAGGTAAATTTATTGATAAAAATAGGTGAATATGTAGTGTTTTTTTGAATTTTTTAATTATTGTTTGAAATAGTGAGGATATGTTTTTGATGAGTTTAGAGATGGAATAAAAGAAGCCCTAAAAATCGGCTTTCTTAGAGCTAATAACTTTCATTTTTTTTTAAAAGTTGTATATTTTTACAAAATTTATATATATAGTAATTAGATTTTAAATATTTAAGATTAATACTAAATAATTATTCCAATAAGAAAAAACCATAGTGGAAATGAAATTAAAAGAAAAGCTATTATATAAAAAACATATCTCCACTGTAAATTAAAAATTTTTTTTAAAGAATGAAATTTCTTAAAAAATTTATAGCTTGAATAAATCACTATACTAAATGAGAATAATATTGCAAAAATAAAGTATTTTGTATTTTCTTCATAAGAAATTACTGCATAAGCATTATAATACATAAAAGTAATTTTTCCTGTAAGTAATCCTTCTAATAATGTCCATCCAAATATAATTAATAGAAATAAAAATCCATAATAGAAATCTTTAATTATATTTTTCTTTTCATTTTTTCTTAAATCTTTTTTTTCACTCTTTGATAGATTTATTTCTTCATATTCATCAATAGCGTTATATTTTTCATTTTTCATTTTTTCCCAATATTTTAAATATATAAGTAGATTATATTATAACATTTTAAAACTCTTAATACATATTTGAATGATTACTAAAACTTGTATTAGTTGTATTGAATATATAAAAAAGTTGTATAAAATAAGATAATTTTAATATAAATTCAATGTAATTTAAAGTACCGTTCCCTAATGTAGGACTTTGTAGTATTTGTATATCGTGGGGATATGTATTTAATGTCTCTTGAAATGGAGTAAAAAATTATTTATTAAGTGATACTTATAATCACTTTCTTTTTGTCGTAATAATATGATATCATTTTAATTATAGGAAAGTAGATTTAAAGGTTTTAAAATGAAAAAGATAACGTTAGAAAGATTAATATATAAAAATTATTTAAAAACTTCTCTAGCTTCTATTTTTCTTATTGGATTAGTTTTAACAATTATTTATTTTTCTGTTAATAATAATATGATTAAAAAGAATATAAATTTTATTTTAAAAGAAATAAAAAATAACACTTATCAGTTAATTAATGAAAAAACAATGTTAATTGAAAAAAAAATCTCTGAAATTGAAAGTCTTACAAAAGCTCTACAAACTCAGCATGAAAACTTTTTTAAGAATCCTCAAAAGTATAATCTAATGAAAAAACCAAAATTTGATTTTGCAAAAAATGGAACTTATTATAAAGTAGATAATAATGGTGGTTCATCAGTTTTTGTCTCAAAAGATACAAAAATAGATGATGCTCTAAAAAATGAGTTAATAGAAACTGAAATTTTTGATTTAACTTTTAAAACATTAGTAGATCATGATAAAGATATTGTTGCAATTTATTATAATTCTTCAAAAAATTACAATAGATATTTTCCTTTTTTAGAAGATGTTTATAATGTATTTCCTCCAGATATGAAAATGAAAAATTATAATTTTTATTACTTAGCAAATGAAAAATATAATAAAGAGAGAAAAGTTGTATTTACAGATGTTTACTTAGACCCAGCAAAACAAGGTTGGCTTATAAGTGCAATTGTTCCCATCTATAATGAAAATAAATTAGAAGGAGTAACAGGTATTGACATAACTGTAGATGACTTTATAAATAGTTTTTTGGATAATAATCTACCTTATGATGGAAAATCTTTTATTATGGATAATTCTGGAAAGATAATTGCTATGCCAAAAGAGATTAAAGAAATATTTAATATTAGAGATATTTCAAAATATGAATATAAATTAAATGAGAAGATAAAACATACTATTTATAGAAGTGATGAATTCTCAATTTTTAATTATCCTGATAGGAAGGTTGTAAATACTTTTGAAAATATTATTGAAAACAAATCATATAATCATGATATTAAAATTGATGATAAAGAATATTTACTTTTTACAAATAAAATGAAAAATACTTCATGGAGAATAATCTCTCTAATTGATAAAGATAAAGTATTAAAAGAAGTTCATGAACTAGAGTTATATTATAAAAAATTAGGTTTATTAATAATTGTCACAATTATTTTATTTTATGTAGGATTCTTTTTCTTTTTACAATATAAAGCTAGAAAGTTTGTAAAATTAATAAATGTGCCTTTACTAAAAATTATAGATATTACTAAAAATTTAGGGACAAATAAAAATATTAAAAGTTTAGAATCCTGTGGAATATTTGAAATAGATAAGGTAAACAATAATTTTAATACTTTAGTAAATGAGCTAGATTACAGAACAAATAAGCTTATTGAAGAAGAAACAAAAAGAGTTTATCAAGAGAAACTTGCAAATACAGATCCTTTAACTGGATCGTTTAATAGAAGATATTTAAACGAGTTTTCAATAGAGTATTTAAGAATAATTAAACGAGAGAATAAAAATTTAAGTTTATTAATGGTTGATATTGATGATTTTAAGAATATTAACGATACTTTTGGACATGAAACTGGAGATAAAGTAATCAAACAGTTAGTAAGTATAATAAAAGATGTTGTTAGAGAAAATGATTTAATTGTAAGGTTTGGAGGAGATGAGTTTTTAATTTTATTACCAAATACAAATTTAATAAATGCAAGATTAGTTGGTCAAAAAATTGCTGATCATATTGATAAGTATAATAAAGATAAAGAATTTAACTTTACTATTAGTATGGGAATTTCAATGTTTAATAAACAAGACAATTCTATTGAAGATATGATTTCAAGAGCAGATAATGCACTTTATGAAGCAAAAAAAATAGGTAAAAATTGTATTGTATAGGTTAAATTCTAAATAAAATATGTAATTTTTGTATAATTTATTGACATTAATGATGCATTTTATAGATTATTTATGATAAAATTTTGAATATTTAAAAGGAGATTATATGAAGAAAATTATAAGTATTGCTTTAGCTACAGCATTATCTTGCTCTGTTGTTTCTGCAAAAGAGATTAAAGTAGGTGCAGTTATGCCAATGTCTGGACCTCTTGCAGCTTACGGTCAAGTTACAAATTTAGGTGTTGAATTAGCACATAAACTACAGCCAACTTTAAAAAATGGTGATACTATTAAGTTAGTATTATTAGATAATAAAGGTGATAAAGTTGAAACAGCAACTTCTACAACTAGATTAATATCTTCAGATAAAGTTGTTGCTATTTTAGGAGCCTTAACTTCTACAAATACTGCTCAAACAATTGCTATTGCTGATAAAAAAGAGATCCCGGTTATTGCTTCAGTTGCTACTAATGATAAATTAACTGAAAAAAGAACTTTTGCAAATAGAGTTTGTTTTACTGACTCTTTTCAAGGTGAAGTTGTAGCAAATTATGCTATAACTCAAGGATATAAAACTGCAGTTGTTGTTGTAGATCAAGCACAAGTTTATTCTTTAGGTTTATCAAAAGCATTCCAAAATGCCTTTAAAAAGAATGGCGGGAAAATTGTTAAAAAAATTAAAGTAACTTCTGGAGATAAAGATTTTAAAGCAGTAGTTTCTCAAATTAAAGAAATTAATCCTGACTTCCTATTTTTACCACTATATCACCCAGAAGCATCAATGATTGCTAGACAATCTAAACAATTAGGTTTAGTAAAACCAATGTTCTCAGGAGATGGTGTTGCTAATCAAACATTTATTGATTTAGGTGGAGATGCAGTAAATGGATATATGTTTACAGATTTCTTTGATTATACTAATCCTCCTTCTTCTACATCAGCTGATTTTGTTGCTTATCATGAAAAAGAGACAGGGAAAAAAGAAGTTAATTCATTTACAGCTTTAGGTGCAGATACATATAATGTATTAATTGCAGCAATGAATAGATGTGAAGACCCAACAAATTCTATTTGTATTAATAATGAAATTAAAAAAACTAAAGACTTTGATGGAGTTTCTGGTATGATTTCTATTAACAATGAAGGTAACGCAACAAGATCTGCTGTTATCAAAGAGATTAAAGATGGTGTTGCTACATTTAAAGCAACAGTTAATCCATAATTAAATTTTTAATTTAAAAAAAGTCTAGCAAATATATTGCTAGACTTTTTTTTTATAATAGAAAAAGCAATGTCATTATTTTTTCTATTGTAAAAAGTATTTGTTTTATAAATCAGGAGAGTTAATGGATATATTAATATTTATGCAGCAAATGGTAAACGGATTTAGTTTAGGGAGTATGTATGCTCTAATTGCAATCGGTTATACTATGGTTTATGGAGTTTTGAGACTTATAAATTTTGCACATGGTGATATTATGATGGTTGGTGCCTTTTTAGGTTATACATTTATGGAAATTTTTGGTTTATCATTTCCAGTTACTGTACTTTTAGCAGTTGTTATTTCTGGATTATTTGGTATGTTTATGGATAGAATTGCATATAAACCTCTAAGAGAAGCTCCAAAAATTTCTCTTTTAATTACAGCAATTGGTATCTCATTTTTCTTAGAAAATGCATTTACAGTATTTGCAGGTGGTGTTCCAAGAGCTTTCCCTGTTCCAGAATATATGGAAAATATTTTTAATGTAGCAGGTGTTACATTTTCAGTTGCTTCAATTATGGTGCCAATTGTTACTTTAGTTTTATTACTTGGTATTTTATATGTTTTATATAAAACAAAATATGGTATGGCAATTCGAGCTTTATCTTTTGATATTAAAACTGTAAACTTAATGGGAATTGATGCAAATACTATTATTGGATTAGTTTTTGCACTAGGTTCTGGGCTTGCTGCTGTTGGTGGAATTTTCTGGGCTGTAAATTATCCTTCAGTTGAGCCTATGATGGGAGTTCTAGTTGGATTAAAAGCTTTTGCTGCTGCTGTTGTTGGTGGAATTGGTTCAGTAACAGGAGCTGTTTTAGGTGGATTTATTATTGGATTTACTGAAGTTGTTGTAATCGCATTTTTCCCTGAAATGGGTGGATATAAAGATGCCTTTGCATTTATTTTCTTAATTTTAGTATTGTTATTCAAACCTACTGGAATTATGGGTGAAGATTTAGAAAAGAGTAGGTTTTAATGATGACAAATAATATAACAAACGATACTATTTTTACTAAACAAAGAATCATAAATCTAGCTATTATAATAACAGCTATTTGGTTTACTCATTTTGCACAAGTTACATTTGATGAATACACAGTTAGAATTATAAACAATGTTGCAATTTTTGTTATTCTGGCTGTTTCATATAACCTCATAAATGGAGTTACTGGTCAGTTTTCTCTTGAACCAAATGGGTTTGTTGCAATTGGTGCTTATGTTACAGCTATATTACTTGTAGATGCAGAGGGTATGTTATATCAATATGATATTGAAGATCCTTATCCTTGGGTTTTAGCACTACAAACTAACTTTTTATGGGCTTTAATTTTATCAGGTACTATTTCTGCACTTTTAGCATTGTCTTTATCTTTTCCTGTATTTAGAGTAAGAGGAGATTATCTTGCTATTGTTACTTTAGGTTTTGGATTTATTATTAGAATTTTGGCTATTAATTCACCTGAAATTACAAATGGTTCATTAGGAATAAATGATATCCCTGAGTATTCAAATCTTTATTGGACAGGTGGAATTGCAATATTTACTGTACTTGCAATTTTAAATATTATCTATTCTAAATTTGGTAGAGCTATGAAAGCTGTAAGAGATGATGAAGATGCAGCAACTGCAATGGGTATTAATACTTTTAAAGTTAAAACTTTAGCATTTACGACTTCTGCCTTTTTTGAAGGTGTTGGTGGTGGATTATTAGCTGCTTTATTAACATCAATTTCTCCAGATTTATTTACATTCTTCTTAACATTCCAATTATTAATTATAATTGTTTTAGGTGGATTAGGAAGTACAACAGGAGCTATTTTAGGAACTATTTTTGTAATGGCTGGATTAGAATGGATGAGATTCTTAGATGAACCAATGGACTTTATGGGAATTCAAACAGATGCAATGCCAGGTATGAGAATGGTTGTGTTCTCTTTAATTTTAATTGTTGTTATGCTTTTCGCAAGAGAGGGATTAATGGGTA
>Ga0193964_1001313_pt1 | contig 10950 bp, 11 predicted proteins | sample FB_7_MG_FD_140323 | JGI IMG/M metagenome (GOLD analysis project Ga0193964, IMG submission 140323) | Microbial mat bacterial communities from the Broadkill River, Lewes, Delaware, United States - FB_7_MG | ecosystem: Environmental > Aquatic > Freshwater > River > Microbial mats | place: USA...
TATCCGCAAAATTCTCTTTTGAAGAAAAAATTTTAGATAAAAAAGATTTTCTTTCTAAAATTTTTATATTTTCTTGATCTAGTAATTTTTCTATTAAAGGTGTTTTTGTTTTATATGAAATTGAAATATTCTCGTTCATTTGTTCTCTTGATAAATATATTTGATTTAAATATTGTACTTAAAAGTGCATTATGATAATATTTAAAAAATTTAAAAAGGATTTATTATCTTAAATTTAGAAAAAAAGATTATATTCTTAGATAGGGATGGAGTAATTAATAAGGACCATGGATACGTTTATGAAGTCAATAAATTTGATTTTATAGAAGGTGTATTTGATGCTTGTAACTATTTTATTAAATTAGGATATGAAATTATTATCATTACAAATCAATCAGGTATTGGAAGGGGTTACTATACAAAAAAACAATTTTCAAAATTAACAGAATGGATGATAAAAGAATTCAATAAAAATGGTATAAATATTTTAAAAGTTTATTACTGCCCTCACACACCTGATGAAAATTGTAATTGTAGAAAACCAAATACTGGTATGATTGATAATGCAACAAGTGACTATCAGATTAATTTAGAAAAATCGTGGTTAATTGGAGATAAGAATTCAGATATAAAAACAGCAAAAAATGCAAGTATCAAAAATAGTATTTTAATAAAAAGCCCATACAATAAAATTTCAGATGAAAAAATTGCTTCAATTACTGCTAATAGCTTATTTGATACAATAAATATTATAAAAGAATAAGGTTAATAATGACTTACAATGATATAGATTTTAATAATAAAACTATTTTAATAACTGGTGGTGCAGGATTTATTGGTTCAAATTTAGCATTTTATTTCCAAGATAATTTTCCAATGGCTAAAATTATTGTTGTTGATTGTTTTAGAAGTGGTGAAACATTTTCTAATGGAAATTTAAAAAGTTTTGGACATTTTAAAAACTTATTAGGATTCAAAGGAGTTGTAATAAGTGGGAATATTAATGATAAGGCATTATTAAAAGATTTAGAATTAAACTATAAATTTGATTACATTTTTCATCAAGCTGCTATTTCAGATACTACTGTTCAAGAACAAGATTTAATGATAAAAACAAATGTAAATGCATATGAAGATTTATTAAAAGTTGCTATTAAACACAAAGCAAATATGATATATGCAAGTAGTGCTGCAACTTATGGAGATAGTGATAGATTTGAGATTGGATATGAGTCACCAAATAATGCATATGGTTTTTCTAAAGTAATGATGGATAATATAACTTACGAATATCTAAAAAAAGATTTAGATATCTCTATTGTCGGATTAAAATATTTTAATGTGTATGGACCAAAAGAATTCTTCAAAAATAAAACTTCTTCAATGGTAGTTCAATTTGGACATCAGATACTAAAAGGATTAACTCCAAAACTTTTTGAGGGAAGTGATAAAATATTAAGAGATTTTATTTATATTGATGATATTATTCAAGCAAATATAAAAGCTTGTGATCCTAAAAAATCTGGCGTTTACAATGTAGGAACTGGAAAAGCAAGAAGTTTTGAAGATATTGTAAATATCTTACAAAAAGAGTTAGAAATAGATAAGGGGAAAGAGTATATACCTAATCCGTTTGTAGGTTCTTACCAATTTTTCACACAAGCCAATATAGAATCTACAAAAGAAAATTTAGGATATGAACCAAAATTTGAAATGGAAGAAGCAATTAAAGCTTACATCCCTGAAATAAAAAGATTATTTAAAGAAGAAGTTAAATAAATGATTGATTTTAAAAATAAAAATCCTAAAATATTGGTAATTGGTGATTTAATGATTGACCATTACTTATGGGGAAAATGTGAAAGAATTTCACCAGAAGCTCCTGTTCAAATAGTAAATATAGATAAAGAAAGTTCAGTTTTAGGTGGTGCAGGAAATGTAATAAATAATCTTAGAGCACTTGGTTCAAAAGTCGATGTGTTAAGTGTAATAGGAGATGATTTAGTTGCAAATGAACTTAAAATTTTATTAAAAGATATAGAAGTTCAATCAAATATGTTAATCATTGAAAAAAATAGAAAAACATCTAAAAAAAGCCGTTTAATAGCTTCTCAACAACAAGTTCTTAGATATGATAATGAAAGTATTGAAAATATTTCAAATATTAGTGAAGAAGAGATAATTAATAAATTAAAAACAAATATTTTAAATTACAATGTTATTATACTTTCAGATTATGGAAAAGGTGTTTTAACAAGAAAATTAACACAAGAGATTATTTCTATTTCAAATGAAAATAAAATAAAAGTTTTTGTCGATCCAAAAGGAAAAGATTATAGTAAATACAAAGGTGCATATACACTAACTCCAAATAAGAAAGAAGCCATTGAAGCTACATCAATAACTATTAAAGATAATAAAACTTTAGAAGAAGCAATTAAAAAACTAAAAGAAGAATGTAATTTAAAAGTTTCACTTATTACTCTTAGTGAAAGTGGAATTGCAATTTTTGATGATAATTTAAGAATCAAACCAACAGTAGCAAGAGAAGTTTATGATGTAACAGGGGCTGGAGATACGGTAATTGCATCTATTGCTTTTGCAATTGCAAATGATATGAAAATTGATGATGCAATACAATTTGCTAATCTTGCAGCTGGTGTTGTTGTTGGAAAAATAGGAAGTGCAACTGCAACTCTTGATGAAATCTATGAATATGAATCAAGTTTAAATAAATCAAATTCATCTTCTCATATTAAATCTTTTGAAGAGATTGAAACATTAGCCAAAAAGCTTCATGCTAAAGGTAAAAAAATAGTATTTACAAATGGATGTTTTGATATATTACACGCAGGTCATGTAAAATATCTAGAAGAAGCAAAAAGTTATGGAGATATTTTAATTTTAGGATTAAATGCTGATAGTTCAGTAAAAAAATTAAAAGGGCCAACAAGACCTATTAATAATCAAGAGGATAGAGCTTATATTTTAGCTTCATTAGAATCAGTTGATTATGTAGTAATTTTTGAAGAAGAAACTCCCTATGAACTAATAAAATTGGTACAACCACATATCTTAGTAAAAGGTGGAGATTACGAAGGTAAAAACGTAGTTGGTCAAGATATTGCACAAGAGCTAAGACTTGTTCAATTTGTAGATGGGAAAAGTACAACTAAAATAATCCAAAGGATTCAAAATAATGAAACAAACAATTAAAAATGAGTTATTATCTCACTTAGAAGTTATAAACCTTACAATTGAAACAATTCCTGCAAAACTTGAACTTGCTTCTATAATGGTTGTAGAAACACTTAAAAATGGTAATAAAGTTTTATTATGTGGAAATGGTGGAAGTGCAGCTGACGCACAACATATTGCAGCAGAATTAACTGGTAGATACAAAAGTGAGAGAAGAGGATTGCCAGGAATTGCACTAACAACAGATACAAGCGCATTGACAGCTATTGGGAATGACTATGGATATGACAGAGTTTTTGATAGACAAGTTGAAGCACTAGCTAATAAAGGTGATTTAATTATTGGAATTAGTACAAGCGGAAATAGTGAAAATATCATTTCAGCTTTAAAACTTGGACGAGAGTTAGGTTGCAAAACACTAGGATTAAGTGGTAGAGATGGTGGATTAATGAATGATATTTGTGATATAAATCTAGTAGTTCCATCAAATGATACTCCCCGAATACAAGAAATGCATATATTATTTGGGCATACCATTTGTCAGATTGTTGATGAAAACTTTAAATAACATATTCTTGATAAACAATACTCATATTTTAATTTTTGATAGTTTAAAATTGTTAATTGTTTATTCATAAAACTTCTAATATTCTATTTATAACTTAAATATTTCAAGATTTTTTATTAACTAAATAATTATTAATTCTAAATTTAATAAATCTAATTAAATCAGGTAAATATTTTGCCCTCATGATTCGTCTATTAAAGATTTTTTTATTAGACACCTGACAATTAGTTGGAGTATTATTTATTATCTGACTTATCATTTCAAAAATATTATATTCTTCTAAGATCCTTCTTCTAGCTTCTTGTAAAGCAGAAAATCTTTTTTCATACTCACCTGGAGTATTAATTATTTTTTTTATTTTTGTAATTGATTCATCAAAATTATTTAAATCTATTAAAATAATACTATCTTCTGGAAAATAATCATAAATATTAGGACAGCCATAATATATAGGTATACTGTAGCCTAAAAAAGCATCTGCAAGTTTTTCAGTCCATACATGAGGTGCTATATGATTTTCAATACAAACATGAAATTCATAATCGTCTATTGCATCAAATTTATTGTCTATTGGATTAAATCCCCATCCGCAACGAGTAATTTCTGGACATTCTTCTTGAAGTCTTTTAGTAAAATCAAAACGTAATTTATGAATAGTATGTCCCATTTGTTTATTGGAACAAATTGTAGAAATCTTTTTCTTTTTTTTAAATGAACTAGAAACTGTATCTTTTAGAATCTCATCATATGTCTTTCCATATAGCCAAACATTTCCCGTATGCGAACGAGTAGCATTTTTATGTGGCAATACTTCTTTTTCTTGATTTGTAATTAAATATTCAAATTGATTTGCGAAGGCCTTTCCATATCTAGTTATAGGGCTAGGTTCTGTTGTAAGTAAAATAGTATTTTCATCTGGGCAAGATAATACTTCATATCCATTTTTTAAAATTTTTGGAATATCGTCTACAATAACCAACCAATCATATTTTCTATTTAATGGATTAAAAGTAAACTCACAATTTTTCCAAACATTAGAATTATTAGGTAATTGTTTTTTATAATAGAACTCTTCATCTTCCCTACTATCTCTTTTTATAAATTTTACGATTTTATGCATTTTCTTCTAACCTCACTACAATTAAAGATAAATATAATAAAAATATAGTTATCAATACGGAAGAAAACCCCCATATTGTACCTATTCCCTGTGAATTTATAAATATAGAAATAAAAGTTGTAAATGCTATCCCTTTATCATATCTAATATCTAATTTAAAAATATTTGCTAAATAGAAGAATGTAAGTAAAAGCAGCATTAAAAAGCCACTTAGCCCTAAAGTAAATAAAGCCTCTATGTATGCATTATGAGGGTGCTTGAAAGATAAAAGTCCTGCATTTTTAATTTCAACTCCTCCTTGTAAACCATAACCTAATAAAGTATTATCTTTAAAAATCAGATCTAAATAGAGTAACCATCCATTAAATCGACTTGAAGTAAAACTATTAATATTATGAATTTTATTTCCACTAATTTCAATTACTACTAATGCACTAATTATAATTAAAATACTTAATATAAAAAATATTTTTAAGTTTAATTTCCTTTTTTCAATTATATTATAAAGAAAATACACTAATGTAGCAAATGCCATGGTAATAATAGCAGTTCTACTATGACTTGCAAATGTACCTAAATAAATAAATGATAACATTAATAAATTAAAAAAAGTTTTATTTCTAACATAATAGTTTAGATAAAAAACTACTGAAATGGCAAATAAACTCTGTTTTGAATGATAATACCAATCATGATATTTAATCAATTTTAAGCTCTTTATACTACTTATTATATCTATATTTAATATAAAACTAAAAAAAACAACCATACAGATAAAAGAGCTTAAATAAAAAAATACTTTTTCAAAAAAAATAAAATTATCTTTGGAAGAATTACTTAAATCAAAGATATACATAGTTACATATATAATTATTGGTAGACCAAAAAGTAATTTAATATTATCTTTAAATTCAATAGTAGGATTAAAATAGTTTATAACTAAGGCAAAAAGATAAAATAGAAATATGCTATATATAAAATAATTTTTTTTAAAAACTGAAATCTTAATTTCTTTGTAAAATAGATAACTAAATAACACAATAATTAATAATAAATCTATATAAAATAATGCCCTGCCTAAATAATGCATTGGAATAAGTATTGCTAATAAAAAAACTATAATCTTTTCTAACATTTTCTTCTTTCTAAATTAATTTAAATAATTATTTAAAGATTTTATTGCAGGTTCAATATTAATATTCTCATAACAATTAGTAATCTCTTTTAGATTTATCTTAGATGGTATTCCTTCATGATAAAAAACTTTATCATATACTACTGTACTCCAAGGGCCAAAAGGAGCTGATCTAACCCAATTTGTAGCACCAAATATCCCAATAGTAGGTGTACCTTGAGTAGCGGATATATGCATTGCTGCGGAATCTGTAGAAATTGTCAAATATGCATTTTTTAAAATACTTTTTAATTCTAGTAAATTTGTTTTTCCAGCCAGGATCTTTATATCACCTTCTAAGTGTAAAGATAATTCTTCAAGATACTTTACTTCAGATTTATCTCCTGTCAAATACATGGGTAAATTAAATTTTTTATTTAAAAAAATACTTATTTCTCTCCATTTATTAAATGGTAATCGTTTAGATAACCAATTTTCACTTGAACCACAATTTAAAACTATAAAATTTTTTTCTTTTTCAGTAAAGTTAAAATTTATTGGCTTTAACAAATCAGTCTTTAATACAATGGATTGGAATATTGCAAAAGTTGAATTTTTATAAACATCAATATTTTTATTATCAAAAATTTTTGAATTTAAAAAATTAGAAATTAATCTACTTCTATCATTACATTGAAAATCAAAAATTATATCAAACTTATTTTTTCTTATTTTCCAGATAAGTTTAGACACAGATAATATTGATTTATTTTCTAAAATTATAAAATCATCAAATTCGTCTTTATAGTATTCATAACCAATGCTTGTAGTAATAATTGTAGGTTTATACTTTAATGATTTTAAAATTGGAGATAAGGAAGCTAAATCTCCTAATGCACTAAATCTGATTATTGCTATTTTCAATTTTTAAAATCCTTTCATAATAGTCTAAATAATTTTTTGTAGTACTTGATAATAAAAACTTATCATGATATTCTTCTTTTACTTTTAAGTATTCATCTGTATAAGATTTATAATTATTAATTATATCAACTATTTTATCTGATACTTCATAATCATTAATTAATAATTTATCTGTTAATATCTGCTTACAAATTCCAACTTTTGTTGATATTAACAATTTCCCATAATACAATGTTTCTAATGCAACCAAACTAAAACCTTCACTAATTGAACTTATAACTATTAAATCAGATGAAGCTATTAATTCTGGAATATCTTTTCTAAAACCTAAAAAATTAATTTTATCTTGAACATTGTACTTTTTTACTAAAAAATTTAATTCTTCAAGTTCATTTCCTTCACCAACAATCTCTAAAATTATATTTTTATCTATTTTTGAAAAGTTCTCTATTAATTTATCAAAACCTTTTACTTTTTCTAGTCTTCCAATTGCTCTAATAGTAAATTTTTCATTAGGGATAAAGGTTTTAGTAATTATTTTTGGAACTAATCCATTATAAATTATCCTAGTATTATTATTTTTAATTGATTCTTTAACATCTTCAGATACAGCTGTTACATATTTTAATTTATTAAAAATTTTACCTTTTCTAGGATTATGCTTCGTACCAATATGAATTAATTTAAATATCTTATTCAATCTATAAAAAATTTCTGTAGCTTTTGCAAAATGAGTATGAACAATAGAAAAATTATTTTTTTTAAAAATTTGAAATAATTCTAAGTATAAAAATGGATTATTTCTACTATCTTTAGATTTATATTCAATTACATTGATATTACTACAAATTCTATTCAAGAATTTAGCTTGAACTGGAATTAACAAAGTAATATTCAATTCACTATTTTTAGAAAGTTCATTTACTAAATCTATATAAAATTCTCCTCTACCTAAACCTTTTGAAGAGATAAAATGGCAAATATTCATTAAATTTTTCCAACAATATACTTAATTTCTTCATCAGAAACATAAGGATTCATAGGTAAAGACATAATCTCCTTAGACACTATTTCAGAAATAGGAAAGTCATCTTTTTTATAACCTAAATAAGAAAAACACTCTTGTAAATGTAAAGGCATAGGATAATGAACTGCTGTTGGTATCCCAGCTTCTTTTAGTCTATTTTGAACTTCATCTCTATTTTTTACTCTTACAGAATATTGTGCCCAAGCAGAGGTAGCTTTTTCATCGATAAAAGGAAGGATTAAATTAGATTTATATTTTAAAGATTCAGTATATTTAGCTGCAACTTCTTGTCTTAAAGCTAAATCTTTTGGATAATATTTTAATTTTATATTTAAAACTGCTGCTTGTATAGTATCAAGTCTTCCACCCATTCCAATATATTGATGATGGTATCTTTTTGATTGACCATGAAGTCTTAATGATTTAATTTTATTTGCTATTTTTTCATCATTTGTAAATACTGCTCCACCATCTCCATAACATCCAAGCGGTTTTGCAGGGAAAAATGAAGTTGTTGATATATCACCTAGATTTGAATCTGTTTTACCATTATAAGTAGAACCAAAACTTTGTGCTCCATCAATGATAATTTTTAAATTATGCTTAGTTGCAATATCTTGAATTTTATCCATATCAGCTGCTTGTCCATATAAGGATACTGGAATAATAGCTTTTGTTTTTGGAGTGATTTTTTCTTCTATTAACTCAGGATTTATATTATAAGTCTTTTCATCAATATCTACAAATACAGGAATTGCTCCTAAAAATGCAATTGTTTCAGCTGTTGCTATAAAAGTAAAAGGAGTAGTTATCACTTCATCACCTGGTTTTATATCAAGTGCCATCATAGCAAGAAGCAAAGCATCTGTTCCATTACTACAGGATACAGCATATTTTGCACCTGTGAATTCTTCTAAATTTTTTTCTAGTTGTGATACTTCTTCACCCATAATAAAGTTGCAATTTCTAGCAACTTTTAATATAGCTTTTTCAATCTCGTCTTTATAAAGATTATGTTGATATTGTAAATTTGCAAAATCTATCTTCATTTTTTTACTCTTCTATTAAAATTAAATTATTATTTTCTATTTTATATTTACTATTATCAAAAGAGTCAATAGCAATATTCTTATCATCAAATTTTAGTGTATTTCCAGCTTTACTTACCCATCCAATTTGCTTTGCGGGAACTCCAACCATAAGTGCATATGGCTTTACATCTTTATTTACTACTGTTCCACTCCCTATTAATGCATATTCACCTATTGTTACACCACAAACTATTGTTGCATTTGCACCAACTGAACAACCTTTTTTCATAATAGTTTTTTTAAACTCTTCACGTCTAACTATAAATGCTCTTGGATTCGTAACATTTGTAAAAACCATTGATGGTCCTAAAAAAACATCATCTTCAACTTCGACACCTTCATAGATTGAAATATTGTTTTGAACTTTAACACCATTTCCAATATTTACTTTAGGTCCAACAACACAATTTTGACCAAAAGAACAATTGTCTCCAATATTTGAACCACTTAAAATATGTGAAAAATGCCATATTTTTGTATTATTCCCTATTTTTACGTTCTCATCTACAAATGAAGATTCATGTGCAAAAAATTTTGCCATTAGATTAATACTTTTTTACAGAATGGATGATATTCCCCTTGAAGGCCTAGAGGAGTAATTTTTCTAATAACTGAAACTATATTTATCGAGTTTCTAGCTTCATCAAGACCAAATCCACCACCATTTAAGATATGTTCATAAGATCTTGTATGTAAATCTGTAAATCCTTCTGAGAATTCAAATTCTTCACCATCAACAGTAATACTTCTAAATGTAGTTTTTCCAGTTGCTTTTATATCTTCAGGAATATAATTATAGTTTACAGATAAAAACCATCTTACATTTGCATTTTTTAGTTTCATAAACCCAGCATTTGCGTCTGCTTCTTTTAAATGAACAATATTTTCTTCAATTGGTCCAAATATCCAAGATAACATATCAAAGAAGTGAACACCAATATTTGATGCAATTCCTCCTGATTTTGCCTCATCACCTTTCCAAGAAACAAAATACCATTTACCTCTTGAAGTAAGGTATGTTAAATCAATATCATATACTTTATTTGGATTTTGTTCTAACTCTTTTGCTATTTTTTCTTTTAAAGCAATGATTGAATCATGAAGTCTTAGTTGTAAAATATTATAAACTTTTTTACCAGTTTCTTCTTCAATAACTTTTAATTGATCGATATTATGAGGATTTAAAACTAATGGTTTTTCACAAATAGCATGTGCCCCACTTTTTAAAGCAAATCTAATATGAGAATCATGTAAATAATTAGGAGTTGTAATTCCAATATACTCTATTTTTTTATTTCCATCTCTATGCCACTTATCAACAAATCTATCAAATCTTTCAAATTCTGTAAAAAAAGAAGCTTGAGGAAAGTTACTATCCATAATTCCAATTCCATCATATGGATCAAGTGCAGCTACAAGATCATTTCCTGTTTCTTTTATAGCTTTCATATGTCTTGGAGCTATATATCCGCTAGCTCCTATTAGTGCAAAATTTTTACTATTTGGCATATTATAATCTCCAAGTTGGTTTTTCAACGATACCTTTAACATCGATGATAATTGGTTCTCCATTTGACATAGATACATATTGATCAGTTGAAATTTCTTTAAATTTATCATGTCCAACAGCAACTATTATAGAATCATATTTTTTGCTATTTAATGGTAATTCTTCAATAAAGTTTAAATGTTTTGTTTCTTTATCACTTCTATCTACCCAATAATCGTATACTTCTACATTACATTCATACTCATTTAATTCTTTTATTATATCCATAACTTTAGAGTTTCTCATATCAGGACAATTTTCTTTAAATGTTGCACCTAAAACTAAAACATTAGCATTTTTAAGTTTTTTATCAAATTTAACCATTTTTTTAATAGCTTTGTCAGCAATTAATTTACTCA
>Ga0193964_1001315_pt1 | contig 10947 bp, 8 predicted proteins | sample FB_7_MG_FD_140323 | JGI IMG/M metagenome (GOLD analysis project Ga0193964, IMG submission 140323) | Microbial mat bacterial communities from the Broadkill River, Lewes, Delaware, United States - FB_7_MG | ecosystem: Environmental > Aquatic > Freshwater > River > Microbial mats | place: USA...
ATTTATTGCCGCCCAATAACTAACACATTCTTCTTCTGAATATTTAGTAATAACATGTTTGGTATACGCTTTAACATAAACCGAATCACCTTCAACTAAAATATAGGATTGCCCATATATCTCTATTTTCATTGCTCCCTTTATTATAATTCCAATTTCATCTGCATCATGTCCCCAACATTCAGAACCTGAATTTTCCTTTGTTAATGTCTGAACTTTTCCAACTAATTTTTGATTGCTGTCAGTCCAGTATTCATATGCAATTTTATAGTCTCTACTATATACAGGTTCTCGTTCATGTTTTCTAATAATTGGTTTAAATGACACACTTTCATTAACTAAATCCACTATATTAATTGCCATAGCCTTGCATATTATCTCAACATTTTCAATAGTTGGGCTAGTAGCATCACGTTCAATATTGCTTAAATATCCTACTGATAGTGAAGTCCTTTGTGATAATTCGTGTAAGGTTAAACAATTTTTTTTCCTATAATATCGAATTCTATTTCCAATTGAAAACATCTATTTCCCCCTGTTATTTTATTTGATTTTATATCAAAAACTTCTTTTTTACAACTTTGTTAAAGTTTTTTTCATTATTCTAAGTGCGATATCTGCATTTATTTCTCTTAACAATCCCATTGAATACATAATATATTTTTCATCCAAAAACATACTTGCATCTACTGGCAATAAACAATCTTCATCTATTCTTTCTTTTTTTAAGACTGCACTTAATACATTTTTAGGATTATGATTGTGGATAATAGGTCCACCAGTTCCAACTATATTTTTTATTCCAGAAACATTTTTACCAACTTGTAATAATTTACAATTCGACGAGTGAATATGTTCTAAATATCCTGCATGTCTTCTTGATGATATTCTAGCAGCAATTATCGAGAGTTCTTCATCTAATATTTTTTCTCTTTCGTTTTCTGGTATATATTCATTATTAATAACTCTATTTTGTATTGCTTTTTCAATCCAACACCTGTCTTCATTACATATTTTAGATAATTTTTCTACGCCAATTTCATTTAACATAAGCCCTGATGATTCCCTAACTCCCAAATCACTTTCAACTGTTCTTTTAGAAAAAACTTCCTTAGCTCCTGATAATCTAGCACCTTTGTAAGTACTTTGCTCAATAAATGAATGGATATCTGTAGTCGCTCCCCCAATATCAATTATCATTAACTCGCCAATACCTTTTTCATTTTTAGTACCCTTTGATAATAATTCCCCTGCTGACAATACTGCAGAAGGGGTAGGCATAAGTATATTGTCTAATGATTCTTTAACCTTATCTAATCCCTTCATATTGACAATTCTTTTTAAAAATACCTCTCTTACAATGTCTTCAGCCATTTTAGTATTTAGCCTTCCAACATTGGGTATTATATTATCTGCAAAAAAACATTCTTTTCTTCCAATTTCCATTAATCCTCTAATTTTATTTACTAATGCACTATTCCCTGCATATATAATTGGAATCCTTAATTTACTATTAGCAATTTCTTTTGCATTATGAAGCATAATTGTTTCATTGCCATTTTCATATCCACCACAAAAAAGAATTATTTCAACCTTTTCATCAGAAATTTTATTTAATTGTTCCTGTGATATTTTGCCTGATATTGTAAATAAAATTTTCCCTCCAGCTCCAAATGCAGTATTCCTTCCAGCAGTTATGCTAAGTTTTTCACTTAACCCAATAACTGCCATTCTAAGTCCTCCAGCTGCACTTGATGAAGACAATTTAATTGCATCATCAAACTCTTTCTTTGATAAAACATTTTTAGCACTATCTAAGCATTGCTTTAATCCAACCCTTGCATCCGTTTTAACAGTTGAAGCAAAACAATTTGTATGCAGTATTTTTTCTTCTTTTAATGATACCACTACGACCTTAGTATGTGTACTGCCAAAATCTAACAATATTGCATTTTCCATATTATCATTCCTTATAATTTGAATATATTTTCTCTATTATATCAACTGTTAAATCTATATTATTATCACAATTAACGCCTAATGCTCTAACTCTATCTGACACATCTTCAGCTAAACTTTTGCCATTTAAATTCTCATTTAATAAACCACCCATAACTAATTTAGCATCTAATCCAGCTTTATCTAATTTAGTTACTACTTCTTTTGCATAACTTAATGCAATTCCATTATATGTGCCAATTACTATCGCCTTTGCTTCCGTTTCAATAACAGTTTCTATTATCTCATCAGGAGTAACATAATTTCCCAAATCAAAAACAATTGCCCCTGCTTTTGCTACTATTGTTTTAACAATTTCCTTTCCATAGTCATGAATATCTGTTGCTCCTACAATAACTTTCATTCCCTCTAATTTTTTTGAAACATCTCCTATATTTCCAAGCGCCGTTTTCTTTTTATCATTAAGATTTTTAGTCATATCTGTTGGACGAACTGCTACTCTCTCTCTAAGGCCATCTCTTTCTCTATGACCTACTCCAAATTTATCTTCTAATTGTTTTGGTCCTATAGCCTTTAGTGCAGCCATTACCTCTCCTGCATGTTCTACATCAATACCTAAATCGTCCAAACCATTCATCATTCTTTCAAAAAATAGATTTCCAGCAGTAAGATAAACATCTGTTTCTGCATCAACTTTTGCCCAATTAATGTATGGTTCCATAAATTTTGATTTTTCAATCATCATATCTACACATCTATGTCCATCCACTATTTCTTGTGCCGTTGGAATTCTAATAGCTTCAGATACAGGAACAGATGCTACTGAATGTCCAGTTGGACAATGTCTTTGAAAAATTGCATCTGCCAATGAAAATGATGCTAATGCCCCAAAATTATGTTCAATATCCAATCCATAATCTACTGTATTTCCAAAAATCATTGTTCCTGGTGTTTTATATTTATTTAACTTTTGCATAGTATTGTGTATAACTATTCTTCCCATAGGATCGCTAAATAAATTTCCATATGCATGAGACAATCTTGCTCCAAGCAATTCTTCGACAATATATCTTTCCATAATTGCCCATCCAGTAATACTAGCTAAATCATTAAACTGATTTCCAAATCCATCGTCAATATTTGAATGAACTACTGTTCCATCGTATTTACCCATTAAATAAAATGCCTTCATAGAATTCCAAGTTCTATCATATTCTAACTCAATACCTGGATATTCATATGTGAAATAGTGAGACACATTACCAATTGATGTTGCTCCAGCTTGAAGACCATAAACAGTATTCTCCCATGCATTAGGCGATCCAATCATATGATCTGAAAGATGAGGTTGCACTGGAACTACCTGTCCTAATGCTGCCCATTCTTCAGGCGTTTCTAAACATAATCCTGTTCCCTTTTGCAATTTATGTCTATGTTCTTTTGGAACTCCCATTACCCAATCACAAATAAATCCAAATCTTGTTATATAACTTCCTCTTTTCTTTAGTTCGTTATAAATAAATTCAATATTTTTTGCAGTTTCATCCCAACTATTCCAACCAACATGCGAATGCTTAGTTAATTCACCATTTTCCATACATTTTAATTTATATTCACCCTCTGACTTAACTCCATGTTCTTTAAAAAATAAAGTTTCTCCAATTTTAATTTCTTTTGCTTCTTTATCAACCTGATTTTTCATTTCCTTCATATCAGGTAATTCTTTCCATTCAAATCTTTTATTATATTTAATTTCCATATGATCCTCCAAATTTTATTTTTTAAATCTATCTTTTACATTTTTTATAATTATAAATCCTAATAATATAATTCCTGCATAACCATTTATAACATATACTACATTTAGCAATTTATTAAATGGTATTTTAAGTGCAATAAAATATCCAATTATCGCTAATATTATAGTCAATATATAGAATTTTTTACTTTTCTCATTAGCAAATCTAGACGCTGCCGTCCATAATAATGGAACAGATGTAGTAAATATCGCCAAAAAGACAACAATTGCAAAAATAGGTGCAAAAACTGGAAGTAATTTTTCAACTAATACCAAATTAGGAATTTGAGCACTGTGTACTAAATCAATATTTGCCATTAATGCAAATCCACTAACAACAATTGCCAAAGTATTTAATATAGCTGCAACTATAACTGCAACAAAAACATTTTTTCTTTTATTTTCAGCTCCAATTTTTGCCATAAATCCACCAAACCATAGCATGCAAAATCCCGCATAAGATCCACCTGCCAACAACCAATTAGTTGATGCTCTTAAAACTTTTACTTCTCCAGTTTTAATTTTTACTACTGAACTTGGAATCTGTGATCCATCATGCAATAATGCATAAATACCAATTACTGTACATATTATAACTATTACTGGTCCTATTTTACCTATAATATTGACCAATGATTTTAACCCCATTGTAACCGTTATGGCGGCCATAATTGTTATTATTAATCCCCCTACATATACTGGAAGATTATATTGTTGATTTAAAGTTGCTGCTGCACCTCCAACCATTACAATAAATGACATATAACAGAAGAATACTGAAAAAAAATCATATACTGTTCCAATAATATTTCCACAAAAATATCTATACACATCAACACCCTTATCAAATTTTCCAATATAGCCTGCCTTTGCATATGAATAATTTGAATATCCAAAAATAATAAGAAAAACCAAGCCAACTAATAAACCTTGATAACCGTATGACGTTATAAACTGAACTACCTCTTGTCCTGTAGAATATCCTGACCCAATTGAAAATGCCAAGATAGCTCCAACTAAAGTTATTACTGTTCCTATATTTAATTTATTATTCCCCTTCATATTTCCTCCTAGTTTTTTTGAAAACGTTTTCTTTTTTATATTCCGAATATAATTTTATTATACTCTTATATATAACTATAACAATTGAAATTTAGCCATTTTTTCACCCCCGTGAAATTTTTATCACGTAGCAATCAATTATATAATTAAATATATTTTTTTCATAAATAAAAAAAAGCCCTTTCAAATGAAAGAGCTTTCCTAATAATATAATTACATATCTTTATCATCTATATTTGCTAACCACTTAGATATTGGCTCAACAATTCTACTAATTGTTCCATCTACAAATGGATTGTGTAAATTAGCTAATTCTACTAATTCTAAGAACGATTTTGAACCACCTGCTTTACATAATCCTAAATAATCTTCCCAAGCATTTTCTCTATTTTCTCTTGATTTATTCCAAAATTCAAATGCACATACTTGAGCCAATGTATAATCTATATAATAAAATGGTGTAGTGAAAATATGACCTTGTCTAAACCAGAATCCACCATTTTCTAAAAATTCATTATCTTCGTAATTTCTATGTGGCAAATATTTCTTTTCAATCTCTCTCCATTTTGATTTTCTAATTTCAGGAGTTGCCTCTGGATTTTCATAAACAAAATGTTGGAATTCATCAACCGTTACTCCATATGGAATAAAAAGAAGCGCGCCACTTAAATGGGCAAATTTGTATTTATCTACATCTTCTTTAAAGAAATTCTCCATCCATGGCCATGCAAAGAACTCCATACTCATAGAATGAATTTCACATGCCTCAAGTGTTGGCCATGTGTATTCTGGAAGTTCATAATCTCTGCTTGAATAAACTTGAAATGCATGTCCTGCTTCATGAGTTAATACATCTACATCACCTGATGTACCATTAAAGTTTGAAAAGATAAATGGAGATTTGTAATCATTAATAAATGTACAATATCCTCCACCAGCTTTTCCCTTTTTAGCCTCTAAATCCATTAATTCGTTATTTACCATATATGTAAAGAATTCATCAGTTTCTTTTGATAATTCTTTATACATTTGCTTGCCATTTTCTAATATCCATTCGGGATTGCCTTTAGGTGTAGGATTGCCTGTTAAAAAGTCTAATGATTCATCATAATATTTTAAATCTTCTAATCCTAATCTTTTTGCCTGTCTTTTTCTTAAATCTGTAGCAACTGGTACTAAACTTTCAAAAACTTGCTTTCTATAATTAGCAACCATTTCAGCATTGTAATCTGATCTAGTAAGTCTTGCATATCCTAATTCTACATAATTTTTAAATCCTAATTTAATTGCTATTTCATGACGAACTTTAACTAATTCATCATAAATTCTATCATATTCTTTTTCATTATTAACAAAAAATTCAGTGACCGCCTTGCTTGCTTTAACCCTTATACTTCTATCTTTATTTTGAGTATATGGTGACATTTGAGATAAATTTCTTTCTTCTCCATCAAACATTATTTTAGCACTTGCCGATAACTTAGTATATTCACTAACTAATTTATTCTCTTTTTGAAGAAACTCAATTATTTCAGGTTTAAATGTTTTTAAAGTCAGTTCCGCCATTCTAAACACTTGCTTTCCCCATTTTTCTTCTAGCTGCTCTCTATACTTTGAAGCAACTAACTCTTTATAATAATCCGATATTATACCTTCATATATTGGAGAATTTTCATCAACAAAATCATTTTCTTTTTCATAAAATTCATCTGTAGTATCTACCGAATGACGAATTCCAACCAATGTCATCATGGTTTCAACATTATTTCTAATAATATTTATTTGAGCCATTATCTCATCTTGAACTTTAAAACTTTCTGCATTTTTAAAATCACAAATTAATTTTTCTAACTCTTTCTTGATTTGTTCAATATTAGGTCTTTCGTACTTGTAATCATTAAATTTCATAAATATCTCCTTTTAAATTTGATTTATCAAACATCAATAACAGTATACTATTATCGCTTTTGATTTTCTATATTTTTCTTTTTAATCCATATGCTGTCCATTTTATTCTATTTCAACTCCCAGTCCATGGGCTATTCTATTTACATAATTAAAATATGCAGTAATTTGATTTATATCAAATATCTCTCTATCTGAAAATTTGGCTTTTCTAAGTTTCTCAATATCATTTTTAGTAATTCTATAAGATTCTTTAGTAAGTTTTTCTACATACATAAGCATTATTTTATCTTCTTTTGGAATATCAGCAGTTCTATAATCATTTGCAACCATAACAACTATTTTATCTTCTTCTGATGCATAACGAAGAGCCTCTTCGTGATGTTTTGTTCAATAATCACATTGATTTGATACTGAAGAAACAACAGCTATCATCTCTCTTTGCATCCTAGTTAATTTTGATTCTCCAAACATCAAAGTTTCATACAAATTTAAATGAGCCTCTAGTGCATCTGGATTTATGCTATGAACTTTCAAAATATTAGCAACACCACTTTGACTTCTCTTTTCAATTCTCTGATAAAGATTTTTTAATTTTCCTTTGGCTTTATCTTTATCAACAATTTCGATATAAGACATAAAATCCCTCCTAAATCACTTTTTCTTCCCACTTACCTGTTTTGTATATAATAAATCCAACCATACAAATAAATGCATTACTTAAAACCATTGCATACCACACTCCACTTGAACCCCAATTTGTAAAGTTTTTAAAAATAATAATCATTGGAATTCTTAATAACCAAAGTCTACCCATTGTTATAAGCATTGCAGACTTAGTATGCCCTGATCCTTGGAAAACCCCTATAAATATTTGAAAAAATCCCATTAATGGTATCGCTGCAGATATCCAATGAAGATAATTAGTGGCAAGTTTAACTATACTATCACTATTAGCAAATTGTCTTACAATATCTTCAGAAAAAATAAAAATTAAACTTCCTCCAACAGCTAAAAATACCGTTGATAATATTGCACTTTGTCTAATTGCTAATTTGGCTCTTTTAATATTATCTGCTCCTAAATTTTGACCAATAATAGGAATAAGTGCATTTCCTATTCCCATAGCTGGCATTAAAACTAATGAATTAATTCTATTTCCAATACCAAAAGCTGTTATCGTACTATCCCCATATGAAATAATAAAGAAGTTTAGAACAGAAAACCCTAATGCCGCAGTGGATTGACCTATAGATGATGGCAGTCCAATTTTAACAATATCTTTAAGAACCGATTTATTTATATATAAATCCTTCAAATGTAATGGATGTTCCGAATTTTTTTTAAACAGAGTATATATTGCATAAACTGAAAATATTCCTCTTGCTAAAACCGTAGCAATCGCTGCTCCTTCAATTCCTAAATCAAGAACAAAAATAAATATTGGATCTAAAATTATATTAAGACCTACTGACAATCCGCCTATTATCATTGGTTTAAATGTGTCTCCAAATCCTTGTTTTATTGACGTATAGGCAAACATCAAAAACATAGTTGGCATTCCAGCTAAAATTATCCTAAGAAATGATGAAGCCGCATAATAAATCTTATCTTGAGCACCAAATAATTTAACCAATGAAGGCGCAATAAAATAGCCTATTATTCCAAAAACAATTGAAAAAATAACTGAAAAAGTTATCATTTGCCCCGAAACTTTTACTGCTTTTTTGTAATTCTCTGATCCAACATATTGAGAAATTAAAGTTGACCCACCTGCAGCAATTCCAAGCCCTAAAGCCATAACAAAAAAAATAACGGGCCAAACAAGTGTAATTGCACCAACATATATTTCATCGGCTTTTCCAACAAACCAAGTATCTGTTAAATTATAAATAGTTTGAATTAAATTGCTAAGCATTATTGGTGCTGCCAATGTTAATAATACTTTATTAATATTTCCTTCTAAAATCATCTGTCTTTTATCTACTGAGTTCATATAATTCCCCTTAATTGTCTTATTTAATACACCTATATAAAGAATACATTAAAATTATTTTAACATAATTAAAATTTAATTTCTATATTTCTAAACAAAAAAAAGAGATACTTAAGTATCTCTCATTTATTTATGCTCTTATAGCCCATCTCATTTTCGTAGATTTCGCCCTTGCATTTCTATTGCACTCATCCGCTGACGGTCTTATTATATCTCTAGCTATATCACTATATATTCCTTCTTTTTTAAAATATTTAAAAGATTTTTTAACCAATCTATCTTCTCCTGAATGAAATGAAAGAATAGCTACTTTTCCATTAGGTGCTAAAACATCCGGCAGTTTTTCTAAAAATGAATAAAGCATTTCAAATTCTTCATTTACATCTATTCTTAGTGCCTGAAAAGATCTTTGACAAGACTTCTTTATCGCTTCATTTCTTTCTTTTTCAGGAATAAATTTAAGTGCTCTTTTTATTATTTCCTGCAACTGAGTTGTTTTAGAAATAAAATTTCCTCTTCTAACTTCAAGTATTATTTCTCTTGCAATTTCTTTTGCATATGGTTCATCCGCATTTTCAATTAACATTCCCTCTAATTCAGATTGCGAAATATTTCTAAGCCTTTTAGCTGCTGATATTCCCTTATTAGGATTAAGTCTTAAATCTAATGGTCCTTCTTTTTTATATGAAAAACCTCTCTCTGGATTATCTATCTGCATAGATGAAACACCTAAATCCGCAAGTATAAAATCAAATTTACCAACTTCATTAGAAACTTTATCTATTTCAGAATAATTTAATTGTTTTACTGTAAGTATATCAGATCCATAACCTAATTTATTCAATCTATCTTTAGTTTTAGGCAATTCAATCGGGTCAACATCTAATGCATATAAATGACCTTTAGAATCTAAACATTCAAGCATCTTTGATGAATGTCCTCCATATCCTAATGTTGCATCTAGTCCAATTTGCCCAGGTTTAATTTGCAAAAATTCAAGTATTTCATTTACGCATATAGGAATATGCATCCCTGCTGGCGTACTTCCTTTTTTTATAACATGTTCTATAGTATCTCCATATTTATCTGGTTGATGTTCTTTATATTTTTCTTTAAATGATTTTGGATGAGTTCCTTTGTATCTAACTCTTCTTTTATGTTTTGGTGCTTGATTATCCATCTTATTCCTCCATGGTTTAACTTTTTATATCATATTTAGTCTATAGTATAATAGCAAACAAAAACACTATTTGCAAATTAATCATCACTATAAAGGTAATTAAATGTATTTTATTATTTTTGGCATTCTATTGTATTTATTAGTTATTATTTAATTCAATTATAATAGTAGTTCCTACTCCTTCCTTTGTTTCTACAAATACTTTTCCATTTAATAAACCTGTAACTATATTATAAACCGAGTACAAACCTAGCCCAATTCTTTCCGAACCTCTCATAGATGTATAAAATGGTTCAAATATTTTTTCTTTTATATCCTGAGACATTCCTTCACCATAATCCTTTATGGCAATATTTACTTTATCTTCAACTAAATAAATAGATATATCTATTTCTCCGCTTTTAGCTTTTTTATATCCATGATAATAACAATTTTCTAATAATGCTGATATTATTTGTAATAATGCACCTTGAGACATTTGAACATTTATATTTTTTTCTAATTTTAAATTAAATGTGTAATTCTTAAAATATTCATGTTTTTTCACTATATTCACTATATTTTCTATATTTTCATCCAAATTAATTATACCAAGATTTTCTTTATAATTATAATCAGCAACCAATTTAAACTCATCAATTATCTTAGTAGTTTGATTTATATAAATCATTACTTTATTTATATATTCTAAAATATTATCTATTTCTTTTATTACCACATCTTTATCTTTTAAAAATTTAACCTGTTCTTTTAATAACCCAATTTTCATTTCAATATATGATATAGTCATTACACTTCTACCTAATGGCGTATTTAATTCATGTGCAATTCCTACAACTAACCTGCTTAGAGCATTTATTTTTTCAGATTCTACTAATTGAGTTTGTGTTTCTTCAAGTGTTTGAATTTGCTTCTCTAGTATTTTATTTATTTTAGAAACTTCATATTCTTTCACTTTTATTTCATTCATTGAATTTTCTAGATTTCTATTTGCTATAATCAAACTTTCTGATCGTTTTTTTATTCTATCTTCTAAATTATTGGTAA
>Ga0193964_1001319_pt1 | contig 10934 bp, 11 predicted proteins | sample FB_7_MG_FD_140323 | JGI IMG/M metagenome (GOLD analysis project Ga0193964, IMG submission 140323) | Microbial mat bacterial communities from the Broadkill River, Lewes, Delaware, United States - FB_7_MG | ecosystem: Environmental > Aquatic > Freshwater > River > Microbial mats | place: USA...
ATCTAATTTAAATCCAGATGACATAGAGTCAGTTGAAGTTCTTAAGGATGCTTTTGCTACAGCAATATATGGTTCTAGAGGTTCTGCTGGTGTAATTATTATAACAACTAAAAAGTGAACAAAGGGCAAACCTAAAGTTAATTTATCATACTCAATGGGAATGTGTTCTCCATTAGCATTACCAAGTGTTTTAAATGCTGATGAATACAGACAGGTATATAATCAGTATTTAGGAGAACTTAACGGTGGTAGTTTAGCTAGCGGTAATACTAGTACTGATTGGTTAAAAGAAGTAACTAGAAAAGCTATTTCTCATAATACATCAATTGGTATTTCTGCAGGTTCAGAAAACAGTACCTATTATTTGAGTTTATCTAATTTAAAACAGGAGTCTTATATTATAGGAAATGATTTTGAAAGGTCTTCAGCTCGTTTAAATTTCTTATACAATGCACAAGAGTCAATAAGTTTTGGTACAAATATTTCTGCATCTTTTACTAATAATAATGCACTTAATGCACAGTCTATATATCAATCAGCAGTATTAAGAAGTCCAATTGAACCAATCTTTGATGAGGATGGAAGTTATCATTATAATAGTATTAGAATGAATGATTCCAACCCTATTCAAGTAGCTAATGATGATATAAATACGTTGAAAGATACTAGAATAATTGGAAATATTTTTGGTGAAATTAAACCTTTTAGTTGGCTGACTTTTAAGACAGAACTTGGTGTTGATATCTTGTCTTCAGAATCGTATTCAAGACAAATGAAGAGAGATTGGTTGACAGGAGGTAGTGCAAGACAAACAAATACTTCTAATAGGAAGCTTGTTATAAATAATACACTAACAGGAGCCAAGGTTATTGGCGATCACACTATAAATGGTGTAATAGGGCAGTCTTTTGAAACTTCTAGAGAAAATAGAGTTTCTATAAGTGGAAGTAATTTTAGTAGTGATAATGTTATTAGTATTAGTTCTGCTAAAAGTTCTAAGGTTAATCAGGCAATTGTTAGTAAGTGGGCTGTTTTCTCAACTTTCATTAGAATGAATTATCAATATCTAGGTAAATATATGGCTGGTGTAACATACAGGCTTGATGGTTCATCAAGATTTAATAAGAATAGCCGTTATATAGGTTTCCCTTCTTTTTCTTTAGGTTGGAGAGCTTCTGAAGAAAATTTCCTTATAGATTCTGAAGTTATTAATGATTTAAAGCTTAGAGGAAGTATAGGATTTACAGGAACGGATGGTTCAGGAGGTTATTATGGAAATCAAGGTGTTTATGAAATTGTAAATGCTGGTGGTGGAGATACATATAAATATGGTGGTAATGATGTGTATTATTTAACAAAAGCAAATAATCCTAACTTAAAATGGGAGAAAACAAAGTCGTATGATATTGGCTTCGACGCTGAGATATTTAATCATAGAATTAAAGTGAATTTTGATTACTATTATAAAAAAATAGAGAATATGATTACTTCTGTAAATATTCCAGCTTATAGAGGATTTACTTCAATAAGTAGGAATTTTGGTGATATGCAGAATTCAGGTTTTGAACTTCAAATATATTCTGAAAATATTAAGAAAGAGTTTCTTTGGACAACAAATCTTAATTTAGCTAGAAATACAAATGAGGTGCTTCGTTTGAATATTTCTGATTCTGCAAATGAGGCAAATGGAAGTTCTATATATGTTGAAGGTAAGGATGCTCCTCAGTTTTATTTATACGATTGGAGAGGTGTAGATGCTATGACAGGAAATCCTATCTGGAGTAATGCTGATGGTTCTGAGGTTCAAACACCACCTCATAGTGATAGTGATAATAAAAAGGCATTTGGATCGTATTTCCCTGAAATATATGGTGGGCTTACAAATAATTTTAATTATAAGGGATTTGAATTATCATCATTTTTCGCTTTTTCTTATGGAGGTCATATGCTTAATGGAACAAAGGCTCAATTGATGAATTATTTTACCAATGATAGAAATAATCTTCATACAGATATTCTTAATAATTGGAAAATATCAGGTCATCAAACCGATGTACCAAAATTAATAAATGGTTCTGTTGAGGTAAGAAATGTAGGTGGTAGTAAATCTGTTACTGATTATACCTCTGGTTTAAATTCGTCTAGATTTTTAGAGGATAATTCTTATCTAAGGCTTAAAACATTAACTTTTTCTTATTCTATATCTGGTTCTTTATTAAAGAGAATTAAAGTGAGAAGATTGAGGGTGTATGCTCAAGCAACAAATTTATTTACCATTACAAAGTATTCAGGTGTAGATCCTGAAGTCAGTGCTTTTGGTTCTCAAGCAGTAATGGGTGGTTATGACTTATTAACTATGCCACAAGTAAGATCTTACCAATTGGGTGTTAATATTGGATTATAAATTATATGATATGAAAAAAATATTTATTATTCCGGTTTTATTTTTATTAATGACATTTCAGTCCTGTGATAGCGAATTAGATATCGCCCCTGAAAATGTATTAATAGAGGATAAAGTTTTTGAAGAAGCTGGATCAGCAGAGTTAGCCATGGCAGGTTTATATCATAAACTAATAGAAGCTAATGGTAGTAATTGGGGGCTAGCGTATTCTATAGGCGATATTACTACAGATATAATGGATTTGCCTGCTTCTAATTCTAATATGATATATGTTACAGGTAATATTCCTTTAGATAATGAGTTATCTAAACAGGCTTGGGTGAATTTCTACTCTGTAATAAATGTAGCTAATGTGTTTATTGCACGAGTTCCTAATATTGCAAAGTATGATGAATCTACAAAAGAGAAACATATTGGAGAGGCTAAATTTATAAGAGCTTATTCATATTTACGTTTACTTCAATTATTTGGTAATGGTGCCTTAACAGGTAATATGGATGGAATGTGTGTGCCTTTACAACTAGATCCTTATGATGGTCTGAATATTGATAATTATATTCCTAGAAATACAAATGGTAAGGTTTATGCTCAAATTATTTCAGATTTAAATGATGCTGTTGAATTATTACCAATAGAACATGAAAGTTATCAATTCTCTGTAGCTAGAGCTACAAAAGATGCTGCATATGCATTATTAGCTAGAATATATCTTTACAAGAAAGAGTATAGTAAGGTTATCTCTATGACAGATAAAGTTATAGATGCAGGTAATCATGAATTAACAGATCTAGGACTTGTTTATAGAGAGGTTGGCGATAGTCAATTTGGAGCTTTTACAAAAGAACATATTTGGAGTTTAGAATTGTTTGGTAATGGAGGTAACTGGCAGTTTGGAAGTAATGAATTAATGTCTTATGAGAACTTAAGTATTAATACCGAATTCATGAAAGAGTATTCTGATGGAGACAGTAGAAAAGATTATCTGATATATAAAGTTGAAGGTAAAGAGTTTTATAGAACAAAGAAATATTCAGAACCAGATAAACATGATAATGTTACAATTCTTAGATACTCAGAAGTATTGCTAAATAAGGCAGAAGCTTTAGCTATATCAGGAGTAAATAAAAAATCTGTGGACTTGATTAATGACGTTCGGGAGCGAGCTGGGCTTTCGGGAGAAGATTTGTATATGATAGAAGATTTTACATCAAAAGAACAACTTTTAAAAGCTATTTGGCAAGAGAGAAAGTTGGAATTTGCTTGTGAAGGTATGGAACGTTATGATTTAATTAGAACTAATAGATCTTTATTAGATCCAAATATCCCCAGTAATCGACTAGTTCTTCCAATACCACAATCTGAAGTAATTATTACTGAGGGTGTATTAAAACAAAATGTAGGATATTTATAAATAGAAACTTCATCAATTTTAAGTAAGATGGAGGGCTACTCCCCTTGCTAAATTTGATTATAAAATTTAAAATATGAAATTTAAATTAGTAATTTTATTTCTTTTTGCATCAATCGGATTGAATGCACAGGTAATTTTTAAGAATATTAAGTGGGACGAAGCAGTTAAACTAGCTCAGCAAGAGGGTAAGTCTATTTTTGTTGATGCATACCGTTCTAAACCCGAAGATAAGGTTAGAAAGCAAGTATATAATACCGTTTTTAAGGACAAACAAGTTAGTGAACTAATGAATGCAAATTTCATTAGTATTAAGATAGATATGTCAACAGAGGAAGGAATGGCTTTCGCTCCTAAATTGTATTCCTTGATGTATCCTTGTATGGTCTTTTATTCGAGTAATGAAGACCAGATGATTGCTTCTAATGCATATACTATTGTAAAAGATAAAAATATACTTATTGATGCTGCAAAGAAATCAATTGAAAAAGCTAAAGTAAAGAGTGTGAACTCAAGAAAAATTCTTTTTTCTCATACAAAGTTTGAAGATGCTTTAAAAGAAGCTAAGAAGCAGAACAAACTTGTTTTTATTGATGCATATACATCTTGGTGCCGTCCATGTGCTGAAATGGTTATGAATATTTTTAATCTTAATAACGTAGCTGATTTCTATAATGAAAACTTTATAAATCTTAAAATTGATTTTTATAAAGAGCGTCCAGACTTATCAAAGAAATACAATGTTCATGGTTTTCCTGCATTCCTATTTATTGATAGTGATGGTAAATTGGTGAATATGGAAGGTGGTTATACAGAGGCTGAAAAATTCATATCATATGGTAAGAATGCTATTAAGAAATTCTCAGGAATTAAATTTGCTCATACTAGTTTTGATAATGCTATAGAGAAAGCTAAAAAGGAGAATAAAATGATCTTTATTGATTGTTATACTTCATGGTGTGGTCCTTGTAAGATGCTTGCTAAAGATGTTTTTACAAAAAAGAATGTAGGCGATTTCTTCAATGAAAATTTTGTATCTCTTAAACTAGATATGGAGAAAGAAGGAAAGTCTTTAAAGAAATTTTTAGGCGTAAATGCATATCCAACTCTTGTTTTTATGAATGCTGATAAGCAAATAGTTCATAAAGTTGTTGGAGGTATGTCTGATGTAGAATTACTAGCAGAAGCAACTTTAGCAACAGCTGGTAAGGGAATTATATTATATGAAAATAAATTTGCTACAGGTGAAAGAGATTCTGATTTCTTAATTGATTATCTTAAAATGCTAGAGAAAGCGAATCAAAAGGAAACTATTGCAAAAGTAGCTGCAACATATTTTAATGGAGTGAAGAAGAAAGATCTTCTTTCTGAAAGAAACTGGGAGCTTATAGATAAATATATAACTAATTATAATTCTAGAGAATTCAAATATCTAGTATCTAAGAAGAAAAAATTTATTGAGAAGTATGGTGCAAAGAAAGTAGATAACAAAATATTTTATACTTTCTTGAGAGGAGCTAATGGCTTTATTGTTACTAAGAACAACCAAAAAGCTCTTGATGTTAAGGCATATAATCATTATATGAAATTTATTAAAAGAAAACATTATGAGTCGTACGTAAAAATTAAATTCTATTCAGAGTCAAATAATGCATTAGAGTTATGCGATTGGCAAACTTACGTTAGTCTTATAGATGAAGCAATTAATACAAAATCAGTAGAAACTGGTGATATGGCTGTATACAATTGGGCATTGAGAGTAAACCAAGGGTGTAAGGATAAGGAATTAAGATTAGTTGCAGCAAATTGGGCAAGAGAGTCAGCTAAAAAGGGTTCTTTTTTCAAGGATCCATTTTTGAAAATTGCTAAAGAATTAGAAAAATAACATAAAACGAATAATTATGAGATCAGTATTATTAGGATTAGTAGTTTTGATATTAGCTTCTTGTGGTGGACAGCAGGAATCTAATACAATAGTGATTAAGGGAAAAGTAAAATTTCCAGACGACCAGTTTAAGATGATGATTTACAAGAGAGATGGTTTTGATAAAATCATTGTGGATTCTTTTAAATTAAATGCAGATAATTCGTATTCATATGCAATGAAAGTTGATGAACCAGGAGTATACACTCTTGATTGCATGAAGTGGCAGACGGTTCAATTTTGGGCAGAAGATGAAAATTTAGAAATTGATTTTAGAGGCAGAGATACAGCTAAAATGAAGATTAAAAATCCACCATTTGTATATATTAATGGTGGTAGAAACAATGAAGTATTAAATCTTTTAAACTGGAATAACCATCGTAATTATCAGTTGATGATTGGTCTGTCTCAATCTGCATATAAAAATCTTAAGAATGTTCCTGCGGAGTATGGTGCAATGATTGGTGAGGTATATGGAGTTCTAGGTGATGATTCTGATGCAAGAACAAAATATATTGTTGAGAATTATACAGATAGAAATAGTTTAATTGCTGCGATTGCTTCTTTAAGATATTCTAGAAATAAAAAATTGATAGATAGGTCATTAGCTAAATTCGAAGCAAGAAAACCAAATTATGCACCTGTTGTAAAATACAAGAAAAATGTAATTGAGGCTCTTGCTCTTAAAGAACGTTTAAATATTGGAAAAGTAGCCCCGGATTTTAAGTTTAAAACTAAAGAAGGTAAGGAAGTAAGTCCAAGAGATTTTAAAGGAAAGTATCTAATTATTGATTTTTGGGCATCATGGTGTGGCCCTTGTAGAAATGAAATACCTAATGTTGAGAAAATTTATAAAGAATTTAAAGATAAAGGTGTTGATGTTCTAAGTGTATCAATAGATAAGAAGGAATCAGATTGGTTTAAGGCACTTGAAGAGGAGAATATGCCATGGACTCAATTACGTACACCTGATGCTGGAAAAGGTATTATGAAAACATATCAATTTAGTGGAATTCCTTATATCATTCTTCTAGATAAAGATAATAAGATTATCGGGAAGAACTTAAGAGGTGATGCTTTAAGAAAAGCAGTTGAAGAGGCAGTTAAATAAGATTCTAATATAAAAAGTTATTATATGAAAAAATCAATATTATTAGTTGCTATTTGTTTTTGTGTCTTTTCATTAAGTGCAAAAGTACTAACTCCTGTTAAATGGAAGATTTCAACTAAAAAGGTAAGTGCAACAGAGTATGATATTATTTGTGAAGCCACAGTTGATGCTTCATGGCATTTATATGATAGTTATTTGCCAGATGGAGGACCATTATCAACTTCATTTAATATAGATCCCGATGATACAAAGGGAATTGAGCTAGTTGGTAAGTTTAAATCGACAACTAAACCTTTGGTTGAGAGTTCAGATGCTTTTGGTGTTGAGGTTAGATACTTTAAGAAGAAGGTGACATTTGTACAGCGGGTAAAGTTAAAGGGTGATGTACATAAAGTTGTTGGATATGTAGAATATATGGCTTGTTCTGGTGGTCAGTGTATTCCTCCTGGAGAAGCAGAATTTGAGTTTCAATTATAATTATCTTATATAATTGGATTTTGATAAGCCTTGATTAAAACAATCAAGGCTTATTTATTAATAATTCTCATCCTATTTTAGGACGATTCAATAGTAAAGAATATTTTATTTAAATATATCGTATTCGCCTACGTCTGACAGTATATCGTAACCCTCTTTAGTCACAAGGATCGTATGCTCAAATTGTGCCGACAGTTTACTGTCTGCTGTTCTTGCTGTCCAGCCGTCTTTCTTATCAACAACGGCACGAGCTTTTCCAAGATTAATCATTGGTTCTATGGTGAAGATCATTCCTGGTCTCATCTTTTCTCCTAAGTTACGCTTCGATATTATATGGTCAACTTGTGGTTCTTCGTGGAAATCCAATCCAACTCCATGTCCGCAGAAGTCATATACAACGCTATACTTATTTGATTTGGCAAAACGACCTATTGAAAAGCCTATATTACCGAAATAGTTATCTGGTCTCACCTGATCGATTCCTAAGTACAATGCATGCTCTGTATCTTCAACCAACTTAGCAGCCTCTTTCGAGATATCACCGATGGTAAACATAGTACTTGTATCACCATAATATCCGTCAAGGATTGTCGTTACATCTATATTCAGGATATCTCCTTCTTTAAGGATAGTCTTCTCACTAGGAATACCATGACATATCACGTTATTCAACGAGATGCAGCATGAATTAGGAAAACCATAATAGTTCAATGGTGCCGGGATAGCCCCATGGTCGCGTATATATTCATCAACTAACTTATCAAGATGTAATGTATTAACACCTTCTTTAACGTGTTCACTAATAAACTTTAGTGTATTTCCAGCCAACTGAGAACTCTTTCTGATGCCCTCAATCTGCTCAGCATTTTTAATTATTATTTTGCTCATTTCTTTTATAGAACTATAAATTCGATTGCCCAAATGTCGCAAGTATTAATATATTTACAAACTGTGGAGTGTTAATTTTACCATAAATAATTTATAGCTATAAAAGACTGAATTCAAATAACAGTCTTTTATCAATAAACCACTTAATTATCCAACAACGAAAAAACTACAACGTAAATAAGCACATAAAATCATACTACTTTTTGGTCTGTTTAACTTTAATCAAATGCCTATGAAACACTTCATAACACGTTAATACTTGAAGAATTATAGTAAACAACAATCACTTTTAAATTTTATGAAAGATGAAAACGTACTATATATCCAACAAATGGTCCTTATTAATAGCAACGGCATTAATAATAGCCCTCTCTTCCTGTACTAAATTGGAGGATGAACATATAGAAGAACAAAAACAAAATGAAATAACAACAACTATAACCCCAAGAGGTCAACCCTCCATGGCACCAACACCTTCGCCAGCACTAACAGAATTTGGTATCAATCTTTCATTCAACGTTGATCACCTCGTTTATCCAAACCCCGAACAATCTGACGATGGAATATATCAATGGAATAATAAGTGGGATATACTTGATGGTAAGAGAACAGGTAACCCTAAGCTTTATGGTTTAGCCTTCCATCAGAAAATAGGTGTTAAGCGACAGGTAACTATTCCATACAGAACATGGTTATGAATTCATTAAACCTGACCTTACTGTAATTCCTACAGCATATAATGAACATGGTTCTACTCCAACAAAGAATGATTTTGAACCAATATGTACAAACAAGATAAAATATGAGTTTTACAGCTATGATAGGGAAAACTTCGGTTGGATTTTTTCTTTCGAAGTATATCTTGAGGATAGAAGTATACCTGTAGATATTGATATAAAGCCAGACTGCGAGAATAACCCTGTAAATGTTAATAGCAACGGAGTTATCCCTGTGGCTATATACACAACAGAGGACTTTGATGCTACAACCATTGATGCCTCATCACTTAGGTTCGGACCAGATGAAGCTCATATTGCCCACAACAATGGTCACATCGAAGACGTTGATGGCGATGGCGACTTAGATCTGCTTGTTCACTTCAGAACACAGCAGGTAGGAATAATATGCGGACAAAACGTACTATTCCTAACAGGCAAGCTTTATGATGGTACTCCTATCAGTGGTTCCGATACAATTACACAAATAGGTTGCCCTTAACAATCACTAAAGCAACAATATAAAATCATTAATTCACAGTCTAAAAAGTAGTTATGATTTTACTAATTACCTAATACAAAAATTGCGAGATTTTCCATAAATCTCGCAATTTTACCATATATCTACTTAAATAATATCTAATCGACTTTTATGAGTTTAATATCAAACACAAGGACAGAACCACCTGGAATAGAGCCATAATCAGTATTACCATACCCAAGATGAGCAGGAATAAACAAGATTCCCTCGCACCCTTCTTTAAAATACTGAATACCCTCAGTCCATCCAGCAACAACATCACTCAGATTAATCTCCAGACCCTCATTATAATCAAACACATCACCGTTAGTCATATACCCCACATAAGAAATCGTCACATTCGAATCAGCCTCTGGCTGAACTCCTGTTCCCTCCTCCTTTATGCAATAATACAATCCAGAATCACTCCTCTTAGCCTCATGTTCATGTTCCGCTATATATGTCTTTATCTCTTCTTCATTTAGAAGTTTGTAGTTTCTTTTTTTCATCTTATTCTATGAACGGTGAGATATCTATTTACCTCTTAGTTATTATCATTAATAATCTCTGTTGGATTAATAATAGGCAAATAAAACTTATTAATAAAACTACCTATTGTTCTATTTATTATAATTCCTCTAACTGTTGAGAATGCAATACCTAATAAAGTTGCCAACACCTTTTTATCTACAGAATCCTCCTTTACTAAAAATCCATCAAAAGAAATAAATTCAAAAACTGTATCAGTATCAATTTTTAATAATTGCTTTTCTTCATATTCATACGCAACGACAATATTAACTTTTACCAATTTTAAATCCTCATCATACGAAAAAGAAGGCGTAAAATTAAAACCTAATTTTGTCTCATCAAATACTTTTGCTTCTTCTTCATCTATTTCCTGCTCAGCAAATGAATTTGTTTTGATATTATAAATCCTAAAAGGAAATTCATATTTTAATTCATTCTTTTCCATCATAACGCAATTTTATATTCTCTTCTTTCTTTATTAATTTTCTTAAAATTTGGTCTAACATCCTTATTACTAGATTGTCTATTTTGTATTCTTGTTTCTTTTGAATAAACAATCTCTAATTTTTTCTTCAAACCTATCTGTTTCATTACCTCTTCTGATGATGTGAAATTCACCTCTGGAATCATTCCTATAGCAAGAGATAATTCAACTAATTTTGATAATTTAAAATCAAAAGCACCATTTAATATTTGTGAAACATACCCCTTAGAAACTCCTAACTCTTTGGCAAATTGACTTCTTGTTTTTTTGTTTTTTTCAAGATAAGTATTCAATTGTCGAAATAACTCATTTTGAATCTTTGTCGTATTGTATCCTTTGCTCTTTATAATTTCTTCTCTTTTCATAACTGCTTAGTTTTTAAGTAAGAATCTTTTAAAGCTCTAAATTTTTTGATATCCTTTTTTTGTGAATTTTTATAACCTCCAAACATTATAAGCTTACCTGCTTCAT
>Ga0193964_1001324_pt1 | contig 10912 bp, 15 predicted proteins | sample FB_7_MG_FD_140323 | JGI IMG/M metagenome (GOLD analysis project Ga0193964, IMG submission 140323) | Microbial mat bacterial communities from the Broadkill River, Lewes, Delaware, United States - FB_7_MG | ecosystem: Environmental > Aquatic > Freshwater > River > Microbial mats | place: USA...
TTACCAACTATTCAAGAGATGATAAAGCAAGATATTCATAAAATCAACTATATGATAAAAAATTCAAAAAACTATCAAGAGATAGTTTTTGATAATAGTGAACAGTTTTTAAATATCAATACAAAAGAGAGTTTTCAAGAAGCTAAAAACGCACTAAAAAAATTTTAGCAGCTCTAAAAAGATTTATAAAAAGTAGTATATTTGATATGATAAAAAATATTGCTCCATATTTCAGTAAATAATCACTATGAAAACTCAATCCTATAATAAAAAACAATACACTTGTTAAATGAAGAGTAAACTGCATTTGACTCCATTTTATATTTATCATATCTCGCATAGTTGGTATATCAAACACCCCTTTACTACTAAGATGAAACCAAGTAAGAAAAGGAACTATTTTGTATAACATCCCATTCATAAGAGTATAAACAAAGCCTAGACCCCAAAAGATACCTAAAAACTGCAAGGGTAATTGAACTATCCACAGTACAGCTCCAATCATCAAAAACACCATAGAGATTATATAAAAATATACAGAGATATCTTTAAGTTTTCTTTTTCTATTTTTGAGTTTTTGTATTGTGATATATCCAAAATAAAGTGTAACACCACTCATCAAAAACTTATAAACTAAATCAAAACCAAGTTGCATAAATATATTAAAACCATAAAAAATCAAAACTAGTGTAGTAAATAATATAATAAATTTTTGTTGATTTCGAGAAAAACTATCTGCTACCCAAAACATGGGAACTACTTGAAAAGTGATAGCAACAATCAGTAAAAAGATAAATCCAAAAAATATATAGTTGTAATGGATAAGTGCAATATCATAATGTAAAGTAGAGATATTACCCAGTGCATGGGAGATAATAAGATGGATACCTACAAAAAAAGCAATCATTAAAAATAGTAAAGAAAATATCATACCTAAAACTATCCATGATTTATTTTGTACTTTTAGAAGTTGCCACAGAGCTATAGATGTAAACAAGAACAAACCTAGAAGCAAAAAATTTGAAGAGATAAAAAGCAATATCTTTTCATAATATAAAAAACCTGATACAAAAGAGATAATTCCAAGAACTAAAAGTGTATAAGTGGTATTTGCTACAGTCATTGGCTTTGGTATCACTGCACCTGCAACAACTGGAAGCATCTGTTGTAATGCTCCAAAAACTATCATAATCATAAATCCAATAGTAAGAAGATGGATAGTAGCTATAGTGTTTGGAGAATGTATTTCAATACTAGAACCATAGAGGAGGAAAACTCCAGCTATACAAGCAAAAACAGGTGCTGTTAAAAAAAACTTTAAAGGTGCTCTAAATGGGGGAGCTTGATCGAGACTTAGTCCTGCAAACATTTGATATATTCTCTCTTTTTTTCATCATTTTTATAAATATAAATTAAAACTTCATTACTAGTATATTTTATATCATATCCATAATTATTCTCTTTTAAGATAGTCAATAACATCATAGGTTCTAGTCTATGTATCATTTTTATATAATTATTATCATCTAGTTTAGATAAGCTTGAAACTGCAAGATTTAAAGGCTCAGGGGCTTCTAACTCTCTACAGTCAAGTATAATTTCATTATACATATTTAGATATTTTGCATCTTTTGGATAATCTCATCACTTGGAAGATTATCATCTGCCATTGTATACATCATCTGTTCCTCTTTCATATTGTGTTGTTGCATCACAAATAAAAGGTTTTCACTTAACCCAAGAAATTTTTCTTTGTCATTTGACTCAACTGCTGTTCTCAACTGCGCAAATAAAGCTCTCATCTGTTCATGCTCCATAATCATCACACCAGTTGGGTTACAATGCCCTCCTCCACACTCATTGAACTCTGGGAACATAACTTTCTCTTCCATATCAAAGTGGTGTAACATATGTTTTTCAAACTCATCAAACATAGTTTTTCCACCCTCAAAATTTCCACTATCTACTATATTTTCAAGATTTGCGAACTGCTCATCACAGGCTCTATGGTCTGCTGTCATAAATTGATTTATTGTCATTTTTTTATTCCTTAATTATTTTAAGAAATTATAGAAAAATTTTAGAATAGTTGCATTGATGTATATCAATTATTTTGTATTCTTTTATCCTACGAGTTTATATTTTTGTTCCTCTTTTAATCGCTCCGCTATCCAAACTTTTATAATGGATTGTCTTGTTACTCCTATTTTTTTAGCTTCTTGGTCAAGTTGTATCAATATATTTTCTGGAAAATCTACATTTATTTTTTTGTTCTGTATTGTTTTATCAAAATCAGCTTATTTCTTATATTTTGTTTCATCTAAATAAGAACTTATATCTTCTTGATTGTCAAATTTTGTATCAAATTCTTCAGTTGTTATTTTTTTCATAAATTGTCTCCTCGTTTTTTCGACATCGTCTTACACTTATGATACGATATTTTTCATCTCTTATTGTAAAAATTGCTACAAAACATTTATCTTGTAATTTTGATATAAGTGCATATCTCATCTCACCATCAATGTCTTTTGCAGGTATTACAGTTGCTTCATCATTCCATAATAATTTTGCTTCTTCAAAACTAATACCATGTTTTTCTTTATTTTTCATACTTTTTTGTTTGTTGTATTCAAAATACATTTATCTCTCCAAAGTATAGAAAAGATATATTTATTATATATTTATTATATCAAAATGTCAATAAAATATCTTTCTAGTTATTTGTATTTATCTTATCATCTTTTTTTATTTGAGTTTGAAAAGATTACATTGTGCAATATTTTTGTGGAAATTTAAAGTTTTAGTTTATTTGATTAATTCCAGTATGTATTCCACCTTGGGAAAGGATGAGATGAGAAAAATTTCATTTATTATAAATCTATACAGTTATTTTTTATCCACTCTAAGTTTTCAGCTAGTGAAACTAATAAAGAAAATACTTTTAAACTATTTTCTTCTGTATTAAAATCAAGTATTTCTCCGTGTAATACTTGATGTCTATTTATATAACTAGTCTTCCAGTTTTTTCTTTTACCTAGAGAGTGTTTTATTGGTGCTTCATTATTGTAGTCATCAAAATAAGATTTTAAAAAAAAATATGCAACTTTAGATTTGATATCATCATTTAGATTTAGCTTTTGCCATTCCCTCTTTTGAAAAAAATTTTTACTCATTAACTCATTTGAAATACCATCTATTTGAGTTAAAAATATAATAATTGAAGAATAAAAAATTTTATTTAAATGAGCTTGATATCCCTCATATATTATATTTTTTCGTTGAGGATATTTTTTAAATATTTCATCTATTAAAACATTTATATTCTCTTTATAGTATTTCATACAAATTTCATTAATTTCTATTTCATTTTCATAATTTTAAAAAATATTTTTTAAAATAGATATTTTCATTGATGGAGGAATAAACCAATTATAATGAGTTGAAATTATAGGGATTTTTTCAAATTCCTTTATGAACTTTTCTAAAGCTTGCATAGCATTTATCAAATATTCTGTACCTTCAAGTTTTTTTAATTCCGTAATAGATAAGTTTTCTAGTTCACTTATATTATTAAAGTCATTTATATGCTTTTTATTCTTCAATGATATTCCCAATTTTTATTTTTTCATACTTAAAAGTGTGGTTCCAATTTGGAACCGCAAATTTTAAGTTCTCCACTAAATGGTATCGCATTTTGCGACACAACAACTTGATATTCCAAAATGGAATATCAAATAAATTATTTAGATTTTTTCAAAGCCTCTATCTCAAACCAACCATCATTTACCCTATCCTCTTTTATCCCTATCATTGGTTTCTTTTCACTTTGCCATAATGCTTCTTGTGGTTTTGGACAGGCTCTTACACACTCTCCACAATAAATACAAAGATGTGGATTGTATTTATATTCTTGACTTTTTTTATTTTTTGGATTTTCAGTTGGCTTGTCTGTGGGTACAAAAAGAATGGCACCTGGTGGACAAGCTTTTTCACACTTTAGACAATAAATACAATGATCTTCCCCATACTCTATAAGTCCTCTATAACCTACTGGTTTTTCTATAGGAGAGGCAGGATAATCTATCGTTTGAGGTTTGGTAAATAAATTTTTAAAAGCTTTTTTTATTGAACTAAACATATTTATCCTACTTAGCCGTACAACTCATACATGGATCAAACGATGCTAGAATCGCTGGTGCATCTGCATAATTTGAACCTTTAAATACTTCCATAAAAGCTGGAATGCAAGCAAATGTTGGTGTTTTGATTCTAACACGATTTAAAAGTGGTTTCCCCTCCCCTTTTATATAGTACATCAACTCACCTCTTGGTGCTTCAAGTCTTACAAGAGCTTCCCCATTTGGTTTTCCCCTGAGTTTTGTAAAGATATCCCCCTGAGGTAATCCATCTACGATATTTTCACACATCTCTATAGAATTCAAAATCTCATTGAGTCTTACTATATTTCTTGAGTGAATATCCCCTACAGAGCCAAGTTGCATTTTATATCCCACCTCATCATAAGGAAGATAATTTGTCTCACTTCTTACATCTGTTTTTAAGCCAGCAGCACGTGCAAGTGGTCCTATAGCATTGTAATCATAGGCTTCATCTAACGATAAAGTTCCTATATCTTGAAACTTTAGTGATAAACTCCAGTTATTTGTAAACTCATCGATATATTCATCTACTTTTGATTTTATTAGTTTAAGATTTGTTTTTATATCTTTGATAATATCTGTTGTAATATCACGATTTACCCCTCCAATACTTACATAGTCAAATTGCACCCTATTTCCTGAAATTTTTTCTTGCAAGTCCATCACATATTCTCTATCACCCATGATTTGCATAAACATAGCTTCAAATCCTGCATTTTCTGCTGTATGAGATAAACACAACATATGAGAGTGGATACGGTCAAGTTCTACAAGTAAGATACGAAGATATTTTGCTTTTTGTGTCACTTCCCCCTCTAGTAAACTCTCCACAGCTGTTGTATAACAAAGTGAGTGTGTAATAGCACAAAGTCCACAAATTCGAGCGACAACATAAGGTACTGCATCAAAATTAAACTTTGTGGTACACGCCTTTTCAATCCCCCTATGTACAAAACCCACATCACTATCTACTTCTATGATTTTTTCATTTTCACAAGCAAATTTAAACTTTACAGGCTCTAAAAGTGAGATATGTTGACTTCCAAGTGGTATATTGATAATTTTTTTATTTCCCATAATTATATCCCACAACTTCCAAGTGGCATTTGCTCACTATCTTCATCTAAGTATAATCCTTTTTCACTTCCCTCGACATCTAATCCAAACATATCTACAATCTCCCTTTGAGAGATAATGGCACTAGGAAGTATCTCCCCAACACTTGGTATAAATTCATACTGTTTTACATCCACATAAAACATCGTGATATCATCCACTTCACCGTATGTTGAAAATATCCATTGTATTTGTGTAGTTTCTTCATCTATCTTCAATCCATTAAGTGTCAAAAAATGGTGTTGCTCTTTTTGATAAAATTTTTTTATATCTTCTACAACTGTTTCTAAAGAGGTTTGCTTTCTATTTATCATCACTAGCCTTTTGTTTAGTTTCTAATATCTCTAACCCTTTTACAACACCATCCATTATTAACTCTGGACTTGCTGCACAACCTGGGATATACACATCAACAGGGATATATCTATCTATTCCATCTTCTACATTGTACATTCCCCGAAATACTCCACCTGTACAAGTACAACTTCCGACTGCTACTACAACTTTTGGATTTGGCATTTGATTATAAAGTTCGACAAGTCTTTCTCTACTTCTATAGGTAACAGGTCCTGTTACTAAAAATATATCTGATTGCTTTGGATTTCCAGTATTAAGTACTCCAAATCTTTCAAGGTCATATTTGGGAGATAAACACGCTAATATCTCTATATCACAACCATTACAACTACCTGCGTTGTAGTGGAGTATCCAAGGGGATTTTTTTCTATATTTTTCAAACATTTTATAGCCCCAACATTATAAGATTTATAATACTTAAACTCAAACCCAAAAAGAGTGTTATACTCACTAGATGATTTATCTTTACCCTTGCTGTACTATTATCAACTATATTTACAACCATAAAAACAAAAAGGATTAGAACAACTTGAAAAAGGAAACTATCCCCACCAAATAAAGCTAAAAAAAGATAGATAAAAATATACTCTATCCATTTAGCTGTATAAACTATCTCATAAAACACTCCACTAAACTCAACCTCTATTCCACCAACTATCTCTTGATGGGCTTCTGTTGCATCAAATGGAGATTTTTTGAGTTTTATAGGTACAACTAATAAAAATGCCAAAAAGAGTAAAAACATATTAAATATTTGTGGTGTATTTTGTTGTATCATTGCAATTGAAAAAGTTCCATTTTGTATATAAAATCCAACTGCTATAAGTATCAATATAGGCTCATAAGCAACTATGGATAGAAGTTCTCTATTTGAACCAATATGGGAATAAGTAGAGTTCACACTATAACCACTTAGAACAAAAAAGATTGAAGCTAAAAGATGGAGAAATATCACATATAAAAGATTGTCCTCCAATACTATCAAACCAACAGCAACCCATAGTGTTAAAAGATACATAATAGCAAATACTATATGATAGTTATTGACCATAAAAGTCTCTTTATCAAATAACTTAAACATATCATAAAAAGGTTGTAAAACTGGTGGTCCTACTCTATTTTGCATTCTTGCTTTTACAACTCTTTCAATCCCATAAAGTAATCCGCCAAAAATTGGAACTAATAGTATAAATAAATATTCCATTACACTACTCCTAAACATAGCACGAAAATCATCAATGTTATTGCAGTATAAAATATGATTTTTTTATACAGATTTGGAATATAAAAATAGTAAGCACTTAATTTCACTTCATCTTTTTCACCACAATTATATTCAGAGACTTTTTTTATCTTTTTAAAATCTATAAAATATAGCATCACAAAACTAATAGCAAATATCCCAACTGCCACTAAGATATCAAATTGATTCATAAAATCATATTGGTAACTAATATTAATCCCTAAAAATAATAGTCCTATTAACATCAATGAGGTTATTTTGTATGTCAAATCAATTGGTAAACTTTCATGTTCTTTTTTATCTTGTGGTATAAGTTTTGTAATAACTTTAAAATAAAGAAGTGTAAGTATAACTGAGCCCATAAGTATAAAAATTAAAGAGATAAGATAAAAGATATTGTTCTCTATCAAAGATGAAATTAATCTAATAGATTCAAATTTTCCGATAAATACCCCAAATGGTGGTAAAGTTAAAGAGGCAAATCCAATAATAATACAAAATACAATAAATTTAGAATAAGAGGAGAGGTAGTTTATATCTTGGAGATATTTTAAGTGATATACTTTTTCTAAAATTCCCGCTTGTAAAAACAGTAGTGCTTTAGAGATTGCATGAAAAACTATCACTATAAGAGCAATATTGATAGACTCTTGTGTATTAATAGCAGCCATAGCCATCATAAATCCCAACAATGCAATGGTTGAATACCCCAATATCTCTTTAAAATAATCTCTACTTAAAGCTAATAATGACCCACTCAAAAATATAAAACTTCCAAAAAGTACAACAGACATAGAGAGCCAAGGGGGAAAAGCTGGGGCAATTTTAAGTATTAAATATGGAGCTATTTTTACCATAGTTGCACTATGTAAAATTGCACTTACAGGAGTTGGTGCTACCATTGCACCTAAAAGCCACTTATCAAATGGGATACTAGCACCTTTTACAAAAGCAGCTATAATCAATAATGAAATAGGGATTAAAAAAGTATCATCAACAACTTCAAGTAATCTATCAAAATAGATAGTATCATAATAATAAGCACTAGCAATCAAACTAAAAAGTATAGCAACTCCCCCTATTTGATTCATCCATAAAGCTCGTTTTGCATTAGTCCAAGCAAGATCATCACCTCTATATCGTATAAGAATATAAGAGCAAAGCGTAGTAAGCTCAAATCCTAGAAAAAATATCTCAATATTGTTTGTAGTAACCGTTAAATTCATAACACCTAAAAAGAAAAATAGTATAGATATAAAGAGATTTTTTTTACAATCTTTTACATCTTCACTTTGGATATATTTCAAAGAGTAAAGGATAATTATACCCCCAACAATATTGATAACTAAAAGCATCACATAAGATATCTTATCTACAAAAATATCACTTGATATATTAGTAGGGGAAAATTGTAAAAAAAGTACAAAAAGTATTAACTGAACAACAGCAAAAATAGATATTAATCTATCTTTATATTTGACCCCTTGATAGAGAAAATAACCCATCAAAATAAAATCTACTACAATAAAAAGAATATGTACCGCATGATTAAAATTAAACTCTATAATTGTACTTTCAAAAAAAAGTTTTAATGACATTAACGCTAAAAATGATACAAAAAGATATGTGGTAATATTTCTTACCCTCACACTATTAAAGAGTATCGTAATTGCAAATGCTAAAGGTAAAAATAATAACAGTAGTATATATTCAGACATGTAACTCCACCTTTTTTTAATATTAAAAATATAACATAATTTAGTTACTATAAAATTACAATAACTTACTTTTATACCATAAGTTGTATAATAAGCAATAAAAGTTTATAGGAATATTATATTGAAAACAAAAAAAGAATTAAAAAAAGAGATTATCATACAAGCTGCACTAGAGCTGTTTTCAAAAAAAGGTTTTTATACAACAACTATTCCGGATATTGCGCAATCTTTAAAAATGAGTGTAGGAAATATGTACAACTACTTCAAATCAAAAGATATTTTAGCAAAAGAGATTATAAAGCATATCTCTCACTATTTAGGAGAACAGTTAAAAAGCATCAATGAAAAAGAGATCTCTACAGAGGAAAAAACAAAACAAATCGTTACGGTATATTTTCAAACTGCAAATCTAAAACCTGAAATGATAGATTATTTTTTAAGAGTTTTTTTATCAAATAGAGAGGTCTTTAAAGAGGGTTGTGAGGGGATGATTTGTGTGAATGATTTTGTTACAGAAATTATGATCTATTTTGAAGATGGTGTTAAAAATGGTGAACTCAGAGACCAAGACTTTTTTAGTGCTTTTGGTTTATTTATGGGATATTTAGGTGGTATGGTTTTCTTAAAAGGGGAAAATATTTTACCCAACAATCTCGATAGTTATATAGATGATATTAGTAGTAATATATACAAGGCTCTAAAAGTATAAGCTATGAAACTTTTATGGCTTAATTTACTCTCGTGTAATGGTAATGTACACTCATTTTTAAATTATCCCCATATTGAACAGTTCTTAAAAGACTTCACTTTTATCTATCATCCTACTTTAGATACCTCTTATAGTTTGAAAGATATTGTTTCTAAAGATATAGATTGTGATGTTTTATTGATTGATGGGACTTTAGAAGATGGCCATACAAAAGCAGATGTAGATATAAAAAAAATCATAAACAAATATGGTCAAAAGGTAAAAAAAATTATCACTGTCGGTACCTGTGCCTCTTTTGGTGGTGTTTTTTTAAATGATGAAACTACAAAATATGGACTCCATTTTAGACAAAAATTAGAACATAATCGATATGAACAATTTAAAGAAAAAACTATCAATATCTCAGGATGTCCAATTCATCCAGAAATTTTAGTAAATACCTTATATAGCATCAAAAAAGAGTATCACCTTAAACTAGACCAATATCTTAGACCAAAAGAGTTTTTTGCAACAACTATACATAACGGTTGCACCAGGAATGAGTATTTTGAATACAAAATAGATAATCATAAGTTTGGAAACCTTGAGGGGTGTATGTTTTATGAACATGGATGTCAAGGTCCTTACACAAATGGAAGTTGTAATAAAATATTATGGAATGAGGTGAACTCAAAAACAAGGGTGGGACATCCTTGTATGGGATGTACAGAGCCTACCTTTCCAAAAGAGAATCTTTTTGAAACAAAAACAAACATGGGAATACCGCAATATCTTCCTTTAGGTGTCCCAAAGAGAGCCTACCTTTCACTAGCTGGTGTTGCGAAAGCTTTTACAATCGAAAGATTTCATACTAAAATTAATGGATAATAGATGATAGAACTTATAGAAAAAATAGAAGGTGAAGCAAAACTCAACTTTAGTTTCAAAAACAAAAAAATAGATTTTGTAGATATTGAGTTTTTAAGTTCAAGACATATTGAAAATATACTCAAAGGGAAAAATCCACTTGATGCTCTTGTTATCAATCCAAGAGTTTGTGGTATCTGTAATCATGCTCACCTTATAGCAACAGTACAAGCTCTTGAAAATTGTTATGAAGATATTGAGATTTCACAAAAAGCCAAAATAGCACGAGAACTCACACTAAATTTTGAGATAATACAAAATCATTTCAAATGGATATATCTTACACTTTTTCCACTGTTAGGTTTTAAACAAAATATCAAAGGGGCAACATACCCAAGCCAACTTATGGCAAAAGCAATTGCAACAATAGCAGGGCAATATCCCCACAATTCTTATGCAATTGTAGGTGGGATAGTAAGTGAAATTACAACCAATGATTTAATCAAAATGGAAAACTATATAGATGAAGTTATCAAGTTTTATCAAGAAACTATTATCAATGCAAATATTGAAGATTTTTTAGTTTGTGACAGTGTTGAAAAGATTTTAAATGCAAATGGTGATTTACCGCTGATTTTAAATACCTTAAAAAATAAAAAGATATCAAAGATAGGTAAAAGTTTTGATAGGTTTATAGCCTTTGGTGACAATAGTTATTTTAAAAGTGGTAGAGGTGTAAAAACAAAAATAAATCACAATATAA
>Ga0193964_1001325_pt1 | contig 10907 bp, 7 predicted proteins | sample FB_7_MG_FD_140323 | JGI IMG/M metagenome (GOLD analysis project Ga0193964, IMG submission 140323) | Microbial mat bacterial communities from the Broadkill River, Lewes, Delaware, United States - FB_7_MG | ecosystem: Environmental > Aquatic > Freshwater > River > Microbial mats | place: USA...
AGCCGTCGTTGACTTCCATAAACGAGAACTCTTTGGTGTCTCGCCGGGTTCGGACCCAGCCTTTTATGAGGACCTTTTCAAGGGGGGCAGTTCTTGCCAGAAGTGCCTTAATTTTCGTTCGTTTCATGACACACCTGTGTGTTGGAGGGTTCGTGTAAAGAGTCGGGACAGGGGTACACAGATCATCCCGGGGTATATAAAATTTTCGGTATGGCATCTGCTTTGACATTGCAGTGTAATACCCTGGCTCCTGGGGGACAACAGGAAAGACCCCTGGTTCCAGGGCCAACGCATTTAGATTTTGCCTCCGGCGGCCCTGCCGGGGGCCAAACTTTTGAAAAGTTTGACAAACAGGTTTTGCCTGAGTTTTACGGAATCCTTCGCGAATCATCTCCCCCCGAGGAACGAGGGGCGAGATGATTCGCATCCTGGGGTCCAGGGGATCATCCCCTGGCCGCCGGAGGCATTTGTTTTTGCACTTTAACCATAGAGGGCACCGCCCTTGGATGTTCCCCTAAATGCGTTAGCCCTGCCCCTGGTTGCCCGGAAAGCCGAATCCATGGGGGGACGAACCTGTTTGAATCATTTTAAATTGCGTTTAAAACCTGTGCAGCGAGTGTTTCAAGGGCCTGGCCGCTGGCAGGTCCATGGGAAGGGAAGGTGACAGCCCGAGGTACGAGGGGGGAATATTTACGAACCTGGGGTGATTTACCTTTGGTGTTTTATAGGAATGTGGTCTATTATGAAATGTTTACAATTTGTTGGGAAATAAAATCCTTAAGATTTCAGAAGGTTATAAAATAAAGTAACATGGACAATACAACGATTCAAGACCTCCTCACCGAGGTGGCCCAGCCGAGCCGTTACCTGGGGACCGAAGTGAACCGCGTGGTGAAGAACCCGGCAACCGTGGATCTGCATATGGTGCTGGCTTTTCCGGATCTGTACGACATCGGCACCTCCCATTTCGGGATACAGATCCTTTACGCCCTGCTCAACAAGCGGGACGCCCTCTACGCCGAGCGCGTCTTTGCCCCGGCACCGGACATGGAGGCCCTGCTGAAAGACAAAGGGGAGCCCCTCTTTTCCCTGGAGACGCGGACGCCCCTTTCCGATTTCCATGTGGTGGGGTTCAGCCTGCTCTATGAGTTGAACTACACCAGTATTCTCACCATGTTGGATTTGTCCGGCATCCCTTTCCTTGCCAAGGACAGGGATGAGTCGCATCCCCTGGTCATCGCAGGCGGCCCGTGCACCTTCAACCCTGAGCCCGTGGCCGAAATCTTTGATTTCTTGATTGTAGGTGACGGGGAAGAGGCCTTGGTTGAGGTGGCCGAGGCCATCGCGGCCTGGCGCAAGAGCGGGGCGGACAAAGAGGCGCTGTTCTGCGAGGTGGAAAAGATAGCGGGGGTCTATGTGCCCTCCCGGTTTGACGTGAGCTACGAGGCCCTTTCAGAGGGCGAGCCCACCGTCCCGGTTGTCAGGTCGAAGAATCCGGCAGTCCCGCGTGTGAAACGGGCCATCGTCCCGGAGCTCTCCCGGGACTCCTTTCCGGAAAAACCGGTGATCCCCTATGGCAAACCCGTCCACGACCGGCTGCGCCTGGAGATCTCCCGGGGCTGTACCCGGGGGTGCCGTTTCTGCCAGGCCAGCATGATCTATCGGCCGGTGAGGGAACGCAGCGTGGATGACCTTCTCTCTATCAGTACCGAGTCCCTTGTCACCACGGGGTACAACGATATCTCCCTTCTCTCCCTGAGCACCGGGGACTACGAGCAGCTGGCCGAGCTCATGCGGGGCATCACCTCGGGATGCTGCGCCGACGGGGAGAAAGTGGCTGTTTCCCTTCCCTCCATCCGTGCAGGGCGCCTGACGGGCGAGCTCATGGAGATCATCAAGAACGTCCGCAAGACCGGCTTCACCATTGCCCCTGAAGCGGGGACCCAGCGCCTTCGGGATGTGATCAACAAAGGGATCACCGAAGAGGACATCGTGGGGACGGTGAAGAGCGCCTTTGAGCTGGGCTGGACCACCATCAAGCTCTACTTCATGATTGGCCTGCCCACGGAGACCGACGAGGACCTCCAGGGGATCGTGGACCTGGTGAAAACCTTGCGCGGCCTCTCCCGGAACAAGCGATCGGCCATCAACGTGAGCGTCTCCACCTTTATTCCCAAGCCCCACTCGGTGTTTCAGTGGGAGGGACAGATCACCCGGGACGAGGCGTGGGAGAAGATCTGCTGGCTCAAAGAGAGCCTGCGCATGCGTGGTGTGACCCTGAAGTGGGGAAGTACGGATATCAGCTGGCTGGAAGGGATCTGGTCCCGTGGCGACCGCCGCCTGACCCCCCTTTTGATCCGGGCCTGGGAGAAAGGGTGCCGCCTCGATGGGTGGAGCGAGTACATGAACCTGCCCCTCTGGCGCGAGGCCGTTGAAGAGGAGGGGCTTGACTGGGATTTTCTGTGCCGCCGCGAGCGCAACGTGGACGAGCCCCTGCCCTGGGATCACATCGACTCCGGAGTCACCAGGGGGTACCTGCAAAAAGAGCGCGCCAGGGCCCTGGCCGCGTCCCTGACCCCGGATTGCCGTTACGGGGACTGCTCCGGTTGCGGAATTTGCGATTTCAAGACCATCCGGCCCGTGATCTGTGATTCCCATGCTGTGAACACCTTTGAGATGACGCCCCAGGCCCCTGCGCCGGGTCCCTTTGTCAAGTACAGCATGACCTACACCAAGATAGGGAACGCCCGCTATTTCGGCCATCTTGAGTTGGTCAACATCGTCACCAAAGCCTTCCGGCGTGCGGGACTGACCATCGAAAAGTCCCATGGGTACAACCCCCGGCCCCGACTGACCTTTTCCGATCCCATGCCCCTGGGCATGGAGAGTTTAGGGGAGCAGTTCGTTGTCTCTGTGGCTTCGGAACTATCTGTAGATGAGATAAAAGATACATTGAACCAACATCTTGTTGAAGGAATAGAAATTCGTGACATCAAGCCGTTTGTTAAATCAAAAGGCCCGCGAGACGAGACGTTCAGATACAAGGTTCAAGGTCGATCTGATCTTTTCAGTGCCCATTGTTTAAGTAAATTTATGGAATTAAATAATTTTATAATTGAAAAAAAAGGAAAAAAAGGAAATATAAAAGAGGTTGATTTAAAGCTGTTTGTCCGAGGGGTGGAAATTCACTCTCCCTCTCAGTTGGCCATTGATCTGAAAGGGATTGATGGTGTGGTCATCCGTCCTGATCTCGCAGTGAAGCATATCTTCTCTCTTACCGATGACGCCGCTGCTCACCTGGGTCTGGTAAAAATCTGCCGGATTGACGAAGTCTCTTAACCCGATAAACGAATCGTGGTCCCTATACATGTACAAGGAACTGGTTGTTAACGTAACGGAACAGGAGACCCGCGTGGCCCTCCTGGAAGATGGGAACATCGTCGAACTCTTTGTGGAGCGAGGCGATGATACCAATATCAACGGCAATATTTACAAAGGCCGTGTTCAGCGGGTCCTTCCGGGCATGCAGGCTGCGTTTGTGGATATCGGCCTCAACCAGGCGGCCTTTATCTATGTGGACGACGTCCAGAAGAAGCAGAATATCGGGGAAAACGAGGCCCCTTACAGCGAGAACGGCAACAAGGAGTTTGCCCCGGACAACACCGGTCGCCAGATTCCCATCGAAGAGCTGCTTCGCGAAGGCCAGGAGATCATGGTCCAGGTGGTTAAATCCCCCATCGGCACCAAAGGGGCCCGCATCACCACCTACATCTCCCTGCCGGGACGCTACCTGGTGCTTATGCCCAACGTGGATCACATCGGTATCTCCAAGCGCATCGCCAGCGAAGAGGAGCGCACCCGCCTGCGGGACCTGATCAGCGATAAACGGGATGTCCCCTACGGGTACATTTTCCGCACCGCAGGGGAGGGGATCGCCGAGGTGCAGCTCAAGCGGGAGATGGACCTTCTGGTGAACTCCTGGGAAAACATCAAGAAACGGTACCGGAGCTTTTCGGCCCCGTACCGGCTCCACCGGGACCTGACGGTTACCTTTCGGGCCATCCGGGACCTGTTGACCCACGAGGCAGACCGCCTCACCATCGACAACAAGTTCGGCTTTGATTCGGTGAACAACTTTATCCGGAAGATCATGCCGGAGCTCAAGGTGAAGGTGGAGTATTACGACCGCTCCGAGCCGATCTTTGAGGCCTTCAACCTGGAAGGGGATATCTCCCGGGCCCTGAAAAAGAAGGTGTGGCTCAAGTGCGGCGGGTATATCGTCATCGAGCAGACCGAGGCGTTGACCTCCATCGATGTCAACACCGGTCGCTACGTGGGCAAGCATAATTTTGAGGAGACCATCTTCAAGACCAACCTGGAGGCGATCCGGGAGATTTCCGCCCAGGTGCGCCTCCGGAACATCGGCGGGATCATCATCCTCGATTTTATCGACATGGAGAACCTGGAGAACCGGGAACGGGTCTTTGAGACCTTGAAAGAGTCCTTTAAACAGGACAAATGCCGCACAAACATTCTGCCCATGAGCGAAATCGGTCTGGTGCAGATGACCCGGAAGCGGGTCCGAAAATCGCTGACGCGGATGCTCTGCGAGGAGTGTCCCATCTGTTACGGCGACGGATACACCATTTCAAAAACCACCATCTCCCAGAAAATATATCGGGAGATTCATCGTCACGCCCGGGACATGATGGGGGATATTTTTACCCTCAAGGTGAGTGAAGAGATGGCCGATTATTTGCATCGGGATGAGGTCAGCACCATCAGCGCCATAGAGTATCGGCTGGGGAAGAAAATCGAAATATACCCCATCCGCCGTTTTCATCGGGAAGAGTTTGAACTCACCGAGAAATTCAAGTAAAATATGGCTGTTGACACGTGTCGCAATTTATGATTAAGTTACCGGGTTTATTTTAACGTCACAAAAGTGTGAAATCAAACGTAAAATAGGGGTATTCACATATGAAACGAACTTTTCAGCCAAGCAACCTTAAACGATCCAGAAAGCACGGATTCATGAATCGTATGTCCACTCCCGCTGGACGTCGTATTGTCAAGCGCCGTCGTGCGAAGGGCCGCAAGCGCCTGTCCGCCTAATACGCACTTGATTTTTATGATGCCTTCGTTAAAGGGTAGCTCCGAGGGCCTCGTTTGGGGGGGATCGGCGAGTTAAAAACGGCTCGCGTTACGGTCCGCCGGAACGAGGCACGACGGAGAGTACGATGATACAGGGATACATACGACTTGCGAGCGAACGCCTTTACAAAAGAGCTGAGGATTCTCAAGAGACATCAGTTCCAGGAACTCTATCGAAAAGGGGCAACCGTCCACAATCGTCACTTCGTTGCCAATATCCTGGAAAATAACCTTCAGACATCCCGCATAGGTATCACTGTATCAAAAAAGGTTGGGGGTGCTGTCACGCGTAACCGCATCAAACGGATTGTACGCGAGTATTTTCGGAAAAACGGTCGACAGTTTTTTGAGAATCGGGATATCCAACTTATTGCCAAGCGCACAGCGGCTCAACTCAGCAATAAAGAGACCTTTTTATCCCTTGAGCATATTTTTCAAAAAATTAAAGCAGGTACTGAGTCTTAAGCAGGTCTTTATCGGGTTGATAAAGGCCTATCAGTATTTGATCTCCCCTTTGATTGGTCCACGATGCCGTTTTTATCCCACATGTTCGGCATACGCCATTGAGGCCTATGAACGGTATGGACTGCTTAAGGGGTCCTTTTTGGCGGTGAAACGCATTCTCAAGTGCCACCCGTTTCATCCCGGAGGGTTCGATCCGCTTCCATAAAATCCTTCACCAGAGCTTCAGCACCCACCCACCGACCCGAAGAACCCGCAACCACCCGATGATCACGCCAGCCCCTTTGCGCATGAACGGCTGAGCTGTGCATCATCATGAAAACGAAACCGTCCAGAAGATTCCAGAGCCCGGCAACAGGCACGATGTCGTTGCACCTTTTACATATTAAGGGGCAGGGACGGCTCATTGGCACATGAACAAGGCACCATCTTTGAAGAAGATGAACAACGGAGAACCTATGGAACAAGTCAGACTCTTTGCAGCAATCATCCTTTCCATCATTGTGTTTGCAGGGTGGAATTTTCTTTTTCCTCCCCAGAAACCCGCGGAAGTTCCCCAGGAGACGCAAGTGGAACAACCCGTGGCCCAACCCGGGGAGGCGGTAACGCCTGCCGTGGATATCAAGCCTGTGACGGTGGTGGCAGAAAACATCACCGTGGTGGAGTCTCCCCTTTACCGCATCGAGTTCACCAACCGAGGTGCTGCGGTAAAACGATTTGAACTGAAAAAATACAAAGAGACCCTGGACGGGGAGGCCTATAAGAACGTGGTCCCCGCAGAGGTGGACCGTACCTTTACCTTAGGCTTTGCAAAAAACAGCGTCCAGGGAGCATCCGACGCCCTGTTCGAAGCCGACAAAGAGAGCGTGGTGGTGGGAGACAACGGCGCCAGCCTCTCCTACCGCTGGGTCAGCACCACCGGTGTGGAGGTGGTCCGCAGCTTTCATTTTACGGCCGATACCTACGCCATTGCATCCACGGTCACCCTGCGCAACGGCAGCTCACTTGCCCTGGATGAAACCCTGGCCTTTGGTCTCGTCTCCACCGTAGACGGCGGCCGCAGTTATGGCTTTCAAGGCCCCAGCGGATTTGTTGACGGTCACCTTGAAAACGTCAAGGCCAAGAAGATCAAGGACAAGAACCTCTATTCCGGTGCCGTGGAGTGGGTGGCCCAGCAGAGCCGCTACTTTATGACTGCCGTCATTCCTGAAGATATCACCGGGTCCTCCATGGCCCTGGCTGACAACAACGGGGTGATCACCGCCGCCATGAACCTGCCTACGGGCATGATTCAGCCCGGCATGGAGAAGAGCTATGCCGTGAACATCCTGGCAGCTCCCAAGAGCTACCGCATGCTCAAAAAGCTCGATTCATCCGTTCACAAGGCCGTGAACTTCGGCTGGTTCGACATCATTGCCAAGCCCTGCCTGAGCCTGATGAACTTTATCCACGACCATGTGGTGGCCAACTACGGCATCGCCATTATCCTGCTCACCATTTTCATCAAGCTGATCTTCTGGCCCCTGGGCAACAAGAGCTACACCTCCATGCATGAGATGAAGAAGCTTCAGCCCATCATGGCCAAGCTCCGTGAGAAATATGCCGACGACAAACAGCGCATGAACCAGGAAGTGATGGCCCTGTACAAGACCTACAAGGTCAATCCCATGAGCGGCTGCCTGCCCCTGGTGGTTCAGATGCCCATCTTCTTTGCACTGTACCGCATGCTCTATTCGGCCGTTGAACTGCGCCATGCACCGTTTTTCGGTTGGATCACCGACCTGTCGGCCCCGGATCGCCTCTTTCACTTCGGGTTTTCCATCCCCATGATGGTTCAACCCACAGGTATCCCTGTGCTGACCCTGTTGATGGGTGCCACCATGTTTCTCCAGCAGAAGATGTCGCCCTCGACCGGAGATCCCACCCAGGCCAAGATGATGATGATGATGCCCCTCGTGATGACGGTTATTTTCGTCAACTTCTCATCCGGGCTTGTGCTGTACTGGCTTGTTAACAACGTCCTTTCTATTTCTCAGCAGTACTATATCACCAAGAAACTCTCGTAACCTCTGGAGGAGTGTATGAATTCGCTTAGGGAATTTGAGGGCAGAACCGTGGAAAAAGCCATTGACGCTGCCTTGCAAGAACTCGATATCCCGAGAGAGGAGCTGGACTACAATGTGGTTTCCAAGGGGAGTGCCGGTCTTTTCGGTCTCTTCGGGGCCAAAAAAGCCAAGATCTCCGTGGCCGTAAAAGAGAACAGGCCCAAGCAGGGCCGGGTCGCCAAAAACCTTGTGGACGAGGCGTTTGGTACCCCGAAATCCAAGGAGGCCCCCGCCTGTGCCCCCGAAGGGGTCACAGGAGAGGATCGCACCTATGAGTACACGGAGCGCACCTTTGAAGACGGTTTTTTCAAAGGGCTCACCCCTGCCGATGCCGGTGTGGAGATCTTAAAGGAGATCGCCTCTTTTATTTCAGAAGAGTCTGAGATCGCCTATCAGGTGGATGGGGATATCCTGACGTACAACGTCACCGGCGGCAACGCGGCTGTGATGATCGGTAAAAAAGGGCAGACCCTTGAGGCGATCCAGTATCTCCTGGATAAAATCATCAACAAGCACAGCGTGGAGCGGGTTCGCGTTCAGGTGGACATCGAAGGCTACCTGGAGATGCGCAAGGAGAAACTCCGCCAGCATGCCCAGCGCATGGCCGAAAAGGTGAAAAAGACGGGCAAGCCCCATACCATCGGGCACATGTCCTCCCACGACCGCCGCATCATCCACCTGACCTTAAAGGACGATCGCGGGGTACGGACCCAGTCCATGGGAGAGGGGTACTATCGCCGTTTGGTGATCTTTCCCAAGCGTAATAAGAATATTAGGAATAAAAACAGATAGATATCTCTGTTTATTGTTTCTCTGAGCCTGTTCGACCACGCCGTGGTCGAACAGGCTTTTTTTATGGTCGCCCCGCAGGGGACGTGGTAGTTTGGGGTAGAAATTGCGTCTCTGAAGCACCCATGGGCTTTGCCCGTTGACGACAACACAACAGCAGAAAAGAGCTATGAGCTATTTGGACTTTGATACCATCGCAGCCATTGCCACGCCGGTGGGCCGTGGCGGCATCGGCATTATCCGGGTGTCCGGGCAACAAGCCGTTTCCATTGCCATGACCTTTTTTCGGTCCGCCTCCGGCGTCACCGATCCGAAGAGTCACCGGGTCTATTACGGGACCTTTGAGAATGGCAAGGGGGCTCCCTTAGACGAGGTGATCCTCTTTTACATGAAGGGTCCGAAATCCTATACCGCCGAAGATTGCGTGGAGATTCAGTCCCACGCCAGCCCCGTGGTCATGCGCCAGATTCTCGATCTTCTCATTGAGGCCGGAGCACGCCTTGCCGAACCCGGTGAGTTTACCAAACGGGCCTACCTCAACGGGCGCATCAACCTCTCCCAGGCCGAGGCGGTGATCGACCTGATCAATGCCCGCACCACCACCTCCCATGAGATGGCCATCTCCATGGTCAAGGGGGAGCTTGGGGAGACCATTGAAGGCCTTCGAGAGTCCCTGAAACAGATTACCGTCACCCTGGAAGCGATCCTTGATTTTCCCGATGACGTGGACGAAGAGATCCAGGCAGAGGCCATTCGCGGACAGCTGGCCGGCACCGTGGCCCCGTCCCTGGTTGCCCTTATCGAGAATTTCGACCAGTCGGATATCTTTCGCCACGGGATCCGTGTGGTCATTGCAGGACCGCCCAACTCCGGCAAGTCGAGCCTTCTAAACCGTCTCTCCGGCCAGGATCGTGCCATTGTCACCAATGTCCCAGGCACCACACGGGATCTTATTGACGAGTTTATTCACATCGACGGCATCGCCTTTCAGGTGACCGATACCGCAGGGATCCGGACCACGGACGACCCGGTGGAAAAGATCGGCATTGAGCGGACCTTATCGCGCATCGAGGCCTCGGACCTGGTCCTCTACCTGGTGGATGGCTCTCACGGCGTGGATGGCGAGGTCCTGAGCCAGATTCGTGAGTATGTGGGTTCCCGCCAGTGCCTGGTGCTGGTGAACAAAGCCGATTTATCCCCCGGCGGGGCGTCGGATGCTCTGAAAACAGAGGGGATCGAACACCTTGTGGTCTCGGTGAAGACCGGTGAGGGCATGGACGCGGTCAAGGAGGCGGTGGTGGCACGGATTCTTGCCCGTCTTCCCGAGGACCGCACCGCCCTGGTTCCCAACCGGCGGCAGGTTTCCCTGGTAAGAAATGCTTTAAATAATGTGGAAAATGCTGTAGAGGGTATAGATTCTCATCTCTCGTTTGATGCCATCAGCATCGATATCCGATCGGCCATGGATCTCATGGGTGAGATTCTGGGCGAGGAGGTGCAGGTGGATATCCTGGATGAGATTTTCAGCAATTTCTGCATAGGAAAATAAGTCGGTGCCCGAGCAGGACGTCCGGCTGTTTCACGTGAAACAATGATTACCCAGGGCGCAGGGGAGGGGGCTCGACAGGGCCTTCGTCTGCGCTTTGGTGTTCGGTGGCCCGTCATGGTCACCGCTGCCCTGGGTGAATGATATAGATGGAGAGGGTCATGGATTTTTCAAACGCATTTTCCCGTTATGAAGCGCTGGTGGATCAGGTCAGTCAGGTGTTCACCAAGGTCAGTTCAGAATTTTCCGAAGAGGTGAAGTGCAAGGCCGGGTGTGATGACTGTTGCCATGCCTTGTTTGACCTCACCTTTGTGGAGGCCCTGTACATCAAAGAAAAATTTGATGTACTCTACAACGGCAAGGCCCGCCACGAGATCACCGAGCGTGCCAGCACCGTGGACCGGGGCCTGGCCAAGATGAAGAAAGAGGCCTACAAGCGCCACGAAGCAGGGACCCCCGATGATGCCATCATCGAAGCCATCTCCAAGATGCGTGTTCGCTGCCCCCTCCTCGGGGAAGAGGGAAAGTGCCTGATGTATGAGCACCGCCCCATCGCCTGCAGGGTCTACGGGATCCCCACCTCCGCAGCGGGTAAAGGCCATACCTGCGGCTTGTCCGGTTTTGACGAAGGCAAGGCGTATCCCACCCTCAACATGGATCTGGTGTACAACCGTCTCTACAAGATTTCAGGGGACCTGGTGCGCGAGATCGATTCCCGCTTCACCCAGATGGGAAGCGTGCTCGTGCCCCTGTCCATGGCGCTGCTTACCGATTACAACGAAGAGTACTTAGGGGTGGAGGTAAAGGCATGAGCACCGTCGGCATGACCCATAACGAGTTTACCGATGAGG
>Ga0193964_1001327_pt1 | contig 10901 bp, 10 predicted proteins | sample FB_7_MG_FD_140323 | JGI IMG/M metagenome (GOLD analysis project Ga0193964, IMG submission 140323) | Microbial mat bacterial communities from the Broadkill River, Lewes, Delaware, United States - FB_7_MG | ecosystem: Environmental > Aquatic > Freshwater > River > Microbial mats | place: USA...
CATTTAACTTAGATATTTCTACAGTTTTAATATCCCAATTTAGTGGAATAAAACCCATTTGTGAAATAATACTATATCTATTTTTATCAATATGCGCAGGAACTAACACTCCATTATATTTAATCATCATCTTATAAATATCTTCTATCGAAAAAGAAGAACTATTTAGCAAAAATCGTTCTTCTTTTTTTATTATTTTATCGTTTTCATCACAAATCCATTGTTCTCCAAATAATTCTTCATCTATTTTACTATTAGGAAGTGAATTATATATTTCCAACCCAAATTTTTCGGCACTTAAAACATCTCTAAAATAACAAAGTAAATGAACCTCTTCCTTGGTTTGTACCTCGATACCCGGAATATATGTTATTTTTAAGTTTTCAGCTATTTTTTTTGCAACCCTTTGGTTAAAACAAGCGTTATGATCTGTAATAGAAATAATCTTAAGTCCTTTTATATATGCCATATTCACAATATTATTTATTGTATTTTCCCTGTCTGCACAAGGTGAAAGAACACTGTGAATATGCACATCATATGGAATTTTCACCTTATAATCCCTTCTCAACTAAAATTTTTGCAACTTCATATGCGCTTTTTTGAGTTTTAATTAAACAAATTTCTTCTTCCTTAGCTTTTTCAATTGTTTCATCATCTATTTCCATGCCTTCAACTACAACAATTCCAGCAATATCTACTAAACTTGCAACTGCAATAATGTTTAAATGTCCCTGAATAGTAATCCAAACATCATCAGCTTTTGCTCTTCCCATAACTAAGCTTAAGAGATCTCCAATATATACCCCTTGAGGATTAAATTTCGGATTGTTAACAACAATTTCACCTTCAATTTCTTTCAAAAAAGACTCTATTTTCATTTTTTATCCCCCTTTTCTAAAATCAAACAATCTTTAATACTAGCATGGCCATTAACTATATCTTCTGCAAGTGCTTTACAACTTGGAGCCCCACAAGAACCACAATTAAGCCCTGGTAATTTTTTAAGAATTTCTTCAGTTTTTTGAAGTCTCTCTATCATAATACCAAATTCTTCTTTTTTAGAGTTATCTTCCCATTCTTTTCCAACATCCCATGTTATTAATCCTGAATCATATAAATCCATTATTTTTTTAGAATCAATTTTTGGTTGTACTGGCATTTTTTCAAGCAGATTTCTAATTCTATTTTCTGCTACAAAAGAATTTTCAATATTTAAAGGTCCTCCTACACAGCCTCCAATACAAGCCATTGCTTCAATATAATCCACATTATCTAATGTTCCAACTTCTATTTGATCTAATACTTTTATTACGTTATTTATGCCATCTACAGCTATATAATTCATTAACCCTGACAATTTACTTTGACCTCCAATTGTAGCCCATTGAATTCCACAATTTTTATCAACATCTTCACTTTCATCTGACTTATGTCCCTTAATGTTTTTTAACAAATCTCCATATAATTTCTTAAACGAAATAACATTTGTTATTGCTGATTTTTCAAGTCCCATAGGTTCGTGTACACTAGTTACTCTAGCTGGGCACGATGCAATATATGTAACGCTTATATCTTCATCTAAAACATTATACTTTTTCATCGCTTCTAATCTCGCTAATCTAGCCGCTATCTCCATAGGTGATTCTAATGGAATTATATGATCTAAAAGCATAGGATATTTGTCTTTTATTAACCTTAAGACAGCTGCACATGCCGATCCAATGACAGGTTTAGGTAATTTTTTTTCTTGAATAAGTTTTTTTATTGCAATACTTGATAATCTACATGCTATAGCTTCGTCATATACCATATCAAAACCTAGTTCTTTAATAGCTTCAAATATATTTTTTCTTTTTATATTTCTCGAAAATTGACCATGTAATGATACCGCTGGTATTGCAATTTTAACTTTATAATCTTTTATTTCTTCAATATTATCCGTTGAAGCACCTTGTGCATGATATGGACACACTACTATACATTCTCCACAATCAATACATCTTTCCTTAATAATAATTGCTTTTCCATTACGTACTCTAATTGCTTCCATAGGACATCTTTGCATACAATTTGTGCATCCCGTACATTTTTCTGAATCTAATACTACCGAATGGTAATGTTTCCTTTCATCCATATTATTTTAACCCCACTCCCTAACTAAATGCTAAATATCATCGTTAAATTCGTTCCTTTCCCATACTCCGATTCTATTTCAAACTCGTCCGAACATTTTTTCATATTGGGCAGTCCCATTCCTGCACCAAACCCCATTTCTCTTACAGCATTGCTGGCAGTTGAATACCCTTCTTGCATTGCAAGTTCTAGGTCTTTTATCCCTGGACCTTTATCAATTATTTGCATTTTAATCCGATCTTTTGTAATAGAAATATCAATATTTCCACCTAAAGCATGAATCGTTAAGTTTATTTCAGCTTCATACATCGCAATTGCTGCTCTTCTAATTAATTTAGCATCTAATCCTAATTTTCTAAGCATACTTTTAAATTGACTTGATGCTTCTCCAGCTCTATCAAAATCATTTTGTTCTATTTTGAAATGTAAATTTACGCCATTTTGTTTTTCCAAAATTATTCCCCCATCGCATGTCTTTGTGCACCTAATAAGCCATTTTCAAATAATTTTCCACATGCCGTATAAAGAATTTCAGTTGTTGACATAAGAACAATATCCTTTTTAATTGCTAAATCAAGCACTTCTTTTGCAGGTTTTTTCCCTCTTACAAAAATAATAGCATGTATATCACTCATTTCTGCAGTTCTAACAACTTGCGCATTATTTAAACCCGTTAATAAAACTGTGTCTGTATCTACAAACGCTAATACATCGCTCATTAAATCTGAACCAAATCCATATAATACTTCTCGGTCTAAATTATCTACTCCCGAATGAACTTCTGCACCCAAAATTTTCTGAATTTGAGCTAAATTCATAATTTCCCTCCTAAAATTTTATTAAAATAATAAAACTGAAAGCATAGCTACGTACACAATAACATAGCGCTTTCAGTCATTAATCATTTTTTTACCACAATATCCACTCTTCTATTAAATGCGCCAAACTCTCTATATTTAGAATTTTCTAAAAAAGGCTTATCATTTAAATTATTAATAATTTCAATTTTCCTAGATTCTATACCCTGTTCTATCAAATAATCAGCAACTGAATCTGCTCTAGTTTGAGCAAGTTCATTTGCAAATTGAGTTGGTCCATCTTTTCTTACGCTATAAACATTACCTTCTACCGTAATTTTATCATAAGAAATAGAATTAAGAATTCTAGATAATTGCTCTAAACTTTCAAAATATACCGAATCAATATCAGCTTTATTAGGCTCAAAAAATATTGTAAGCATCTGAGGCATCAATAAATCTTCTAAATCATTTTTTTCAGCATTAATTTTTGATATCTCATCATTTAATTTCTGAACATCAATTTTACCTTCATTTAATTGCTGTTCTCTTTCTTTTATTTTTTCTTCCATATTTTTCAATTGTTCTTTTTGATTCTCAATAAAAGCAGATTTTTCTTCTTGAATTTGAATTTCATTCTTAATATTCGCATTCTCAACACTATCCTTTGGAGCAATACTTATTTTTCTTAATGCCATAAAAAATGCTAAAATCAAAATAACAACAATAAACCCAACAACTATCTTGCCTCTATTTGTTATGCGATATCTCACACGACCACATCCTATAGTATATTTTATTCTTCTGGATGAATAAATTTCAATATATCTTCAATCTTTTGTGTCTCATATTCATACTCTTCTTTTTGAGTTCTTTGTTTATGTTTTCTTTCTCTAATTTCTTCTTTAATATTCTCAATTTGAACTTCCAAATCATAAATTTTTGCTTCATTTTCAGAAACAATTCCATCAGTTTCTGAAGTTCTACCCTCTAGCTCTTCATTTAATGCTTTTAATCTTCTATGACCATCAGCAACTAATTCGTTAATATTCAAATCTGATGCCTTTAAAATTTCTACAACCGACTGTCTTTTTATTTCATATGGTAAATTTTTAGGAAGTGCATTAAGATATGCATCTATCATAAAAATACTTTGTTTCTTTGAATAAATAAGTGCCTCTTTTTCATAAACATCTTTTACAGTTAAAAATACATTTTTTTCAGATGTCTTTTCAGAGAAATTTGTTTCTTCATCAAATAGATTTTCACTTTCAAATTCTAATGCTTCGTCAACTACATCATCTTCCTCTACTTCAAATAATGATGTTGGAGCTTCTTTTGTTTCTTTAATAACACCTTTTTCTTGTTCATTAATTAATTCACCCATAGTATTATCTTGTTCCTCCCCAATAACTTCATCAAAAGAATTTCCATCTAAAGGATTTTCTTCTTCTGAACTTAAATTATTTTCAAATATATTTACATCATTTTCATTTACTTCCTCTAATGATTCTTCTGTATTAAATAATTTTTCAGTAACTTCATCTACAATAGGTTCTTCAATCTCTATCTCTTTATCATCAATTGAATCTTTAACTTCTTCCTCTTCAAACTCTTTTACTTCTTCAGTTTCTTCAACTTCCTCTTTTTCCAATTCTTTAATTTCTAGTTCTTCATTAAAAACATCTGATTCATCAAAAAAGGATTCATTTTCAGTTGGATCCACTTCATCATTTTGCTGCTTATCCATCTCAAAGGATTGTTCAAATAATGATCCATCATTGGAATTTTGTTGAGATTCTTCTATGTATTCTTCTTCTGCATCATTTTGAGTATTCTCTAATAATTCTTCTTTTTCGATTTTATTATAATCAGACTTAAAAACCTCGTCCATATATTCATCGTCTAAAAAACTCTTAGTCGTATCTGTTTCAGTATCCATTTTTACTGTCTCGACTAATCCAAGTCTTTCAAGCAAAGACTTCTTTTCTTTCACCTCAACCACTCCTTAACCTTTACCAACTATTTGTACACCTTCTTTTATTATATTTTAGCATACTCATTTAATCAAGCTATTCTAACGAAAATCAAAGATTTTTAGATATTTTGTCATAATTTTCTAATAAATTGTGCCAAATTTATATTTATATATAAAAAAAACTCCTAATTTAGGAGTGAAAAATGGTGCGGATAGTGGGACTTGAACCCACACGAGGATTTCCTCACTACCCCCTCAAGATAGCGCGTCTGCCATTCCGCCATATCCGCTTATTTTTATATAATACATGGATTCTTTTTATTTGTAAAGTCTCTATTTAAAGTTAGATTTTTCTGAAAATTACTTTGTGTCAGTATATCTAGTTAATAATCTCTATAGATTTTAATAAATCATACGCATTATATGTTTTATTATTTTTTATAATATTAATTCTTTGATTAACTAATACCACTTCTTCTGTTTTTAAAATAGGCAGAACTGATGGATTGTTTAAATACATTCCATACATTTCAATTATACTATTCAATTCATTATTTTCTTTTAATTTTACTTTATCTAAAATTAAATCCAAATCTTTGTTTTCAACCTCTAAATTTTTTAATCTAAATAAATTTATATCATCCGTGTTTATTCCTGGATCATAAGAAAATAAAACAATATCACATTCTTTATCTAGTGCATCTTTAATATATTTATCATATTTTAAAAGTTCAACTTCTATTCCATTTTCCTCTAACTTAGATTTAATAGATAATGCACATTTATAATCCTGTTCCCAATATATATTATAAGCTATTTTCACTTTGCAAGTTGAATTATTATTAACCCATTTATTTTCAATTACATTATATTGATAACCTGATTCCTTCATATAATCTGAAAAATATATTTTTAATGCCCATTTATTTAAATTTACATTATATTCTTGATTCATCACTTCTGGAAAATTACCTACTATTGCTTTTTCAGAAAAATTTTCTTTTACTAATTCTTCTCTATCAATAATTGAATAGATTGCTTTTTTTAATGATATATCTCCTTTTTTAAAAATATTGCTTTCGGGATTAAATCCCATCATTAAAAATCTTTCACCACCATATGGAATAACGTTAATTTTTTTATCTTCAACTAAATGTTGCCAATTACTTTCATAATAAAAAGCTAAATCTGTTAATTCACTTTTAAACAAAGCTATATTAGCAGAATAATCTTTTACTATTATAGCTTCTATTTTCTCTACTTGATTATCTTTCATGCGATAATTTGGATTTTTAAGCATCTCAATTTTTTTAAGTTTAATTATATTAGAAATATAATATGGTCCAGTTCCATACAATTTATTCTTATCTACCATTTTTTCTTTATCCTTTGCCAAATCAAGTTCCTTAAAAACATGTTCAGGCATTATTGGCATAATAAACATATTTTCAACCTTCCTAGGTAATTCACTTAAGCCAAATTCAATATGATAATCATCTATCTTTTTTATTTTAATATTTTTTGCAATACTTGAATTTTTATAATCATCATAAAAAATTGACGAAATCCATTTTTTGTATGGCATTTCATCATCTGCATTTAAAATTGATTTATATGTAAAAATCACATCATCTGCATTTAACGCTTCCCCATCTTTCCATTCAATTCCTTCTTTAAGAAAAACATCAATTTTATTTTCTTCACTATTAATAGAATAAGATTTTGCTAAAATCGGTTTTATCTTATTCTCTTCATAACTAAATAAATTTTCATATAATAAACTATATATACCAACTTCACTTTTATCATTTGGGAAAAATGGATTAATATAATTTAAATTATATACAGGTATTCTTATCGTATTTGTTTTATCATAACTTACATCTTTAAACTCTATACTTTTATAATCTTCTGTTATTTCTTCTATTTCTAATTTAGCTTCTGGTAATTTTGTTTCACATCCAGACATTAAAAATAATGCTAAAATAATAATTAAAATAATTTTCTTCTTCACTATACTCTCCTATAAAATATTATGACACAGCTTCTAATAATTTATTATAATATGCCCCTCTGTATTTTTTATAACCTAAATATCTTTTATACACTTTTTTAATAAATTCTTTTTCTTTCTTATCAACATTAGAATCTAAAAAGTCTGATCCTTCAACTTTCCATTTCTCTAAAGTGCTCTTTCCATAGAAAAATCTTATTATTTGACTTAATTCATCTTTTTCTTCTTTTTTAATAATACCCATTTTAAATACTCCAAGTGCAATGTTGTAAGTTGGATCAAAGAGTTGTTCTTTTGAAATATAGTCTTTATCTAAAACTTCACCAAAAATTATTCCATCAATTTCAACAAGTCCCATTAATCCATATCCCAAATTTCCCTCATATTTTTCGTCAAAGTTACTCGTGTTTTTTATAATACTTGCAACTAAACAAGGATCTACTTCATAATTTTTTGAAGCTGCTGCAATTTGAAAAGAATATTGCTTAGAATATATTGCATTTAATCTACTATCTGCTATTAAAAATATAATAAAAATACAAATACATATTATTAAAATTTTTCCACCCTTAGATATTGTATGAGCCATATTATCACTCCTAAATAATTCAATAACTAGGTTAATTGAATTAAAACTTCATCTGCCCTTTTATATAGACACTCTATAGTTCCATCGTTGTTAATAATAATATCGGCCCTTTCTATTTTATCTTTAATAGACATTTGAGAATTTATTTTTTGCCTAGCTAATTCTTCTGATATATTATCTCTATTTATTAACCTTTCAAGCTGAATATCTAAAGATGTTTCTACAACTATTATACAATCAAATAAAATATTGTATTTTTTATATGAATTATAGGTTTCAAATAGTAGTGGTATATCTAAAAAAATAATCTCATTTTTAGATTCCAAAATTCTTTGTTTTATAGACTCAAATACAAATGGATGGACAATTTCATTTAATTTATTTCTTTTTTCTTTATTAGAAAATATAATACTACCCATTTTTTTTCTATCAATATTCTTATTTTCATCTAATATTTCCTGTCCAAAATACTTAACTATTTCATTATATGAAAAACTTTCTTTATCTAATGCCCCTTTAGCAATTTTATCCGCATCTATAACTTCAAATCCCTTTTTTATAAAATATTTTGAAACTGTACTCTTTCCAGTTGAAATGCCACCAGTTAATCCAACTATTTTACTTTGTTTCATACCAGCTATTACCCACCTTTAAATCTACCTCTAATTTAACTTTAAGCACTATTGCCTCTTCCATACATTCTGTAAGCAATTTAGTAACCTCAGAAACTTCTTCTTTATATGTTTCAATAATAAGTTCATCATGTACTTGTAAAATTAGTTTTGATTTTAATTTCCTTTGTTTTAATTCCTTGTAAACCTTTATCATTGCAATTTTAATAATATCGGCTGCAGTACCTTGAATAGGCATATTCATTGCAACTCTTTCACCAAATGATCTTATATTATAATTTGAGGATTTTAATTCTGGTAAATCTCTTTTTCTATTAAACATAGTTTCTGCATATCCATTTTCTTTTGCATTTTCAATAATAGATTTTAAATATTTTTCAATATCCGGATAGGTTTCAAAATAATTGTCTATCAGTTTCTTTGATTCCTTTACAGGAATATTTAAATCCCTTGAAAGTCCAAAATCACTTATTCCATATACAATGCCAAAATTAACAGCTTTTGCTCTTGATCTCATCTCCTTTGTTACTTTAGAAAGTTCTATACCAAATACCTCTGCTGCTGTTTGGCTATGGATATCCATATTTTCATTAAATGCTTTTACCATTTTAGGGTCATTAGCTAATGAAGCCAATACTCTTAATTCAATTTGTGAATAATCCGCATCAATTAATACCGAGTCATCCTTTGGAACAAATACTTTCCTTATTTCCCTTCCTTGCGCAGTTCTAACTGGTATATTTTGAAGATTTGGTTCAGTCGAACTAATTCTTCCTGTAGATGCAACAGTTTGCATAAAGGATGAATGAATTCTTCCATCTTTATCAATAACTTTAATAAGACCATCTATATATGTTCCCTTTAGTTTAATCAACTGTCTATACATAGAAATATCAGCTACTATTGGATGTTTATCTAATAACTTTTCAAGCACATCACTTGCTGTAGAATATCCAGTCTTATTTTTCTTTATCACAGGTAATTTAAGTACTTCAAATAAAACAACGCCTAATTGTTTGGGTGAATTTATGTTAAACTCTGAACCAGAATAAAAATATATTTGCTTTTCTAATTGTTCTAATTCTTTATCTAGCCCTTTGCCAATTTCAATTAATTTATCTTTATCTACCTTAAATCCAATCTCTTGCATAGATGCCAAAACTTCTATAAGAGGCAATTCTATATCATAATATAATTTTTCCATTTGCCTTTCTTCAATATATTCCTTTTGAATTTTATATATTCTTCTTAAGCCATCTATTCTTGATACTAAAAATAAAATTCTTTCATTTTCACTAATTTCATCTAAATTCTTTGCTTTTTTACCTTTCCCTAGAAGTGTTTCAAATGAATCAATTTGTTTACCTATATATTTTTCTGCTAATTTATCTAATGAATAATTGGTATCTGAAGAATGAATTAGATATTCGGCAATTTCTGCATCTCCATAGATTTTAGGATGAATATTTTTTGATTTTAAAAATAACCAGTCAGATTTTGTATCATACCCAATATACCTATTTTTAGCTTCAATAGCTTTTTCTAATATTTTAAAAAACTCCTCTTCATTATTTAGCTTTAAAATATCTATATAAAATAATGAATCTTTATCTGCTATAATAAAAAATCTTTTATCTAAAAACGTATTTAGATTATTCCCATAACCTTTAAAGAAAAACTCTTTTTCCTTACTTAAAAATTCATCTAATAAATTAATATTTTCATTGTCAATAATTGTAAATTCAATTTCTTCATCTTCACTTGAATCTAAAAATCTATTAGTTAATGAATGTAAATCATATTTTGTCAAAATTTCTCTTGTCTTTTCTTTATCAAATTCTTTTCTAGATATTAGTTCTTTTGAAAAATCTATTGGTAAATTAGAAACCATTAAACTCATTTTATATGACATATATGCACTTGCTTCATTATCAGCTAATTTTTCTTTTAACTTTCCTTTAACTAAATCAATGTTTTCATATATACCATCTAGTGTATTGTATGCCTTTAATAATTTAATTCCTGTTTTCTCACCTACCCCCGGAACTCCAGGTATATTATCTGACGAATCACCCATTAAAGCCTTTAAATGAACAAAGGTATCTCCATTCATACCATATGTCTCCATCATATGTTCTTCATCAAATTTCTCAACTTGCGAAATACCTTTTCTAGTTAATAAAACTTTAGTTTTTTCACTCACTAATTGTAAATAATCTCTATCTCCAGTAACAATCAGAATTTCAAGATTTTCTTTTTCACATTCTTTCGTAAGTGTAGATACTAAATCATCCGCCTCATAATCATCCATTTCTATTCTATGAATATTAAGCACATCTAAAATTTCTTTTACAATAGGAAACTGAACTAATAACTCATTTGGAGTTTCTTTTCTTCCAGCTTTATATGCCTCATATTGTCTATGTCTAAATGTTTTTCCTTTTTTATCAAAAGAAACACTTACAAATTCTGGATCGTACTCATCTAAAATTTTAAAAAACATAGTGAAAAAACCATAAACAGCGTTTGTTGCAATACCTTCTTTATTTGTAAGTGGTGGTAATGCATAAAAAGCTCTAAATATTAAACTATTTCCATCAATTAAAACTGCTCTATTTGAATTCATTATTATTCTCCTTAAAATAAATATTCTTGTCAATTTAGTATATCAAAAAGAGAAAGTTATTAATATATAAAAATGGATTCCATCCAAATTTCAGCCTCTATATTCTAAATATTTTTTTAGATAAAAAAA
>Ga0193964_1001328_pt1 | contig 10886 bp, 11 predicted proteins | sample FB_7_MG_FD_140323 | JGI IMG/M metagenome (GOLD analysis project Ga0193964, IMG submission 140323) | Microbial mat bacterial communities from the Broadkill River, Lewes, Delaware, United States - FB_7_MG | ecosystem: Environmental > Aquatic > Freshwater > River > Microbial mats | place: USA...
CTCTTCAATACACCATATAGACATAAGTTCAGCGATGATTACATCAAATTTTTCAAGCTTATAACTATCTATAAAAGAGATAGCATCATCTTCTATTAGCGTTATATCCAATTCACCATATTTAGCGAAGTTTTTTCTAGCCAATGACGCGATATTACTATCTGCTTCTATAGCCACAACAGTAGCACCACAAGATGCAGCGATGATAGATAGTATCCCACTACCACATCCTAGTTCTAATACTCTATCACCCTTTTTGACTACTTTCTTGATAGCCTCTTCAAATGCACCAACCCTAGATGTATCTCGTATCATATCTGTATGATAACCCATAGAAAAACTTCCATTAGCTTCTTTATAATTTGGTTCTTGTAATTTTTGTCTTGACATTATTTTTCTTTTACTTTATCTAAATTTTCATAAATACTTTCTCCCTCAGCAGGAGGTTCTATATCATAATTTTTTTTCAAAAATCTTAGTGTAGCTTGACTATTATCTTTAAGTGCTTCATCTAGTCCTACTTTTAGTCCATCTATATTGTCATATAGTATTGCCGATATAATAACAGCAAAATTGATAAATAGTAGTACTATCAACATCAATATCTCGCCATTTAATATATAATATGCCACGATAGACATAGTAGTAAGAGACAGAGTAAAAGCAGAAAACATCCAAAAAGTAATGATAAGTGCTGCATCAAGGAGCTTTTGAGGTACTCCACCAAATGTAATAGCAAACCAAGCACCACCTGTAATAAAAGCAGGAGCCATAAGTACAGAGATAAGAGCTGATAACTGTTCTGGTGAATTATCTGATAAAGAGGTAAATACCATATACCCTCCTATAAAATTTACCCACAATACCTTACGGTGTTTATCTATATTATCTAAAATAAAAGATAACTCTGTTTTATTTAGTTTATACTTTTCTGTAAGTAAAAAATATGAGAAAATATATGATATCCAAAACATAGGATCAATTATTCTAGTTAAACTAAACCCTTGTCGTTTATCTTTTTCTCCTAATCTTTCGGCTAGTCCTTGGGTTCTTGTATCAAAGCTCATTTTCTTTTCCTTGTTTTGAAATTGTATTCTTATGTTCTTCTTTTTTATTTTTTAACAATTCAACTATTGGACATAGGTTTCTTTGAGGCATTTTAAGAAAAACACTATTTTTATCATTTACTACATCATTATAATTTAGTTCTACATATCCCCAAACTGTTGTGTAGTCATCAGGGTCATATATAACTAATTCAGAGAATGGCATAATTGCTTCATCTTTATCTATTTTAATAAATTCATAAGTCTTACCTTCATTCTCTTTTAAATGAAAGTTTCTATATGCTTCTATTCTCTTATCAATTAAAACACTATTTTTGGGTACAAAATAAGTATATTTTATATTTGGATTTTTTGTTTGATTAACTTTTACACTTTTTTTAATATCAATATCATTTATATCATTATTAAGATGAGTACTAATAATCCATACATTATCATTAGCTGTTTTCTCTTTTTCTGCAATAGCCTCAATAGTCATAATCTTTTCATTTGCTTGTTGAAGTTTTATCATTCTATTAATATCTTGTTGCATAGGAGATATGTGTTTATTAAAAGCATCATTTAAAGCATAATCCATAATTTTTTTAAAGCGTAAATTTTCAATATTAGGAGTTATAGAGTTTTTATAAATTAATTCTTGTAAGCTTATTGGATCAATATTAGGACATAAACTATTTTTAATCAAATTATCTATTTCTGATAAAAATGAAAAATGACTTCTGAAATCACTATATTTATATTGATTTAAATTAAAGTTTACTTTAATTTCACTTGTATAATTTTTATTTAAATCTTCAATTAAAATTGGGATAATCATGAAGTCTTTATTTGTCTCAATTGTTTTCATAGCATGTTGATACTCTTTACTTACCCATTCTGATTTAATAGATGAGTTGGATACTATAAAAATATATCCATCACATTCATCCATTTTTTTAGTAAAAATTTCTTCTTCTATTTTAATACCTGTAAAAAGAAAAGTTTTATCAATAATGATTTCTAAACAATCTAAAAGATGTTCTCCCTCCTTTTTATAATTTAATGCTCCTGTAAATCTATCTACAAATTCTTTATCCTTCGAAGAATAAGAAATAAAAAATCTTTTTGGTTTTACATCTTTCTCCACAATTAAACCCTTTTAAAATAATTAATGTATTATACACAAACTAAAGTTATTCATTCATTACATCAAAACTAATTTGCATCCGACTCTTTTTTTAAAATTTCTAGTGTTACTTGAAGTTTATATAAATTATCTTTATTTAGCTCTATAAAAATTCCATCTTCATAACTTAATTGCATATATCCTCTAATATCATTTTTATCCAATGGATTATATATTGCTACTTCATCATAAGGGAAAAAGTGCCATATATCTAAAGGAATGAATGTTATTGTTCCTTCTTGATTATTTCTTTCATATTTCTCTATTTTTCTTTCTAGATGTATTTTTTTATATTTCTCTATTTTTCTTTGAAGATGTAATTCATTAGGATAAAAATATGTATAATTGACACCTTCTTTTATATTTTTATCAATTACAGTAGAAAAAAGTATATCTTCATCATTTTTCATGTGAGTTGTAATTATCCATATATCATATTCTATTTTACTTTCAATATCTAAAATATCATTAGGAGTTAAAATTTTACTCTTTAAATAAGATAGTTGATATATATTTTCAATTTTATCTTCGACATGTTTTAGTTTCTCTTCTAGTCTTTTTGTAAAAACACCATCTATTATATTTTTATATCTAGTTAATTCTTTATTTACTTGCTTTCCTAAATCACATACAACTTTATTTGTTATTTCGTTATTATCTATATTGAACTTTTTAGATAAAACTTTAACTAATTTAAAAAATTCATTTTCAAAACTATCAGGTAGTTCAAACTTTGCTACATTTATTTTCATAGAATTAATTCGTTCTATAATAGATGAATTATTATTTAATTTTAACTCTTCTATTTGTAAAGGAATAAATAAAAAATTATCTTTATTTTCCATACTTCTTTTTAATCCTATTTCTACTTCAAACTTAACCCATTCTGACTGAATAGATGTATTAGATAGAGATAGTAGAAAAATATCAGATGCTTTTATTAATTTTTTTATTTTTTCATCAATAATATCACCATGGTTTATCTCTTTTTCATCAATGGTAATTTGAAATAGGTTCAAAGCTTCTAATGCTCCAAATATTCTTTCTATAAATTCTTGGTTTTGAGATGAATAACTAATGAAAATTTTTGGTTTTATCTTTTTCCCCATTTAGAACCTCCTCCAAAATTTAATCTATTATAATATCAAATTATAACTTCAAATCAATATAACTCTCCATCATATTAATGACTTTATCTAACCTCTGCATATCAAAACTAATCTCATCTACAGAACTCCTCCAAACTCAAAATATCTAAATCTAAAATTTGAGATAACTGTTTATCATTTGAGATTAAAGTGGCATTATGAACTATGGCAGTGGCACATATAATGCTATCAGGAAGTTTAATACCATACTCTTTTCTAATCTTAATAGTTTGTTTTTTTATATTCTCTGAAATATTAAAAATTTCAAAAAGATTTAAAAGCCTTGCAATATTTTTATGTTCATTCGCTGTTAGTTTGGAGTATGAGAAAAGCTCTATCTCTGTAATGATAGATGTAGTATATTGAGCATGTGGAAGTATTAGTCCATCGTTTAGAGCGTAAATAATAGCATTTGTATCTAAAAGAATTTTACCACTCATCTCTTATCTTCTGTTGGTACTTCAATCCATCTATATCTTTAAAACTATCTACACTAAAAGAGGAAAAATCTAATCTCTGCTCACTCTTTTTAGATTTAATTTGATTAGATTTTTTAGGTATAATCATCTCTAACCCATCATTTTTAAAACGATTTAGAAGTGATACAATTTGATTAAATAACTGTTCATTAGGGATATTAAGTGTCAATTGCATAGATACTCCTTTTTAGATTAATTATATCATAACTATTATTTATGGGTATTTAAAGAACTAATTTGATGTTATATAGTCTTGCATAAGGCTAACTACATCATTTAATCTTTGTATATTAAACTTCACCTCTTCTACAGAGTTTCTTAAAATGTCTCTAAAAAAGATAACTTGTCTAAGTGTGATACTTATTAGATTACTATTTGGTTTATCTTCTTCTAAATACTTTCCTAGTTTTCCTAATACACTTATATTACGAATAAGACTAAACTCTATTTCTGTCATAGAAGCATAATAGTTATCTATAGGATTATCTTTTTTATTGTCTTCTTTTATAGATTTTTGACTTAGTTCTGATAACTTTTTGATGGTGTGTATATTTAGCTTTTTAAACTCTTTATCTTTTGGATAGAGTTGCTTGGCAATGGCTATCATATATCCATAATTTATCGCAGGATAGTAGTGATGAGTTTTGTCTTTATAAAAGAGTGCTTTATAGTTTTTACTCTGTGAGTATATAATATCTCTAAGCTCATCTTCACTTAGATTACTTATATTATCGCCGATAAGATGGCGTAAGAAGTTTGAAGTCATAGCTGTTTGTGTATCTATATAGCTTAAATTATCTTCTGTGTTTATCCTCTCCAATATCAAAGATGCTTCTTTATACTCTTTTAGTTGGTGACTACCTAAAGCATTGGCATATATAAAGAGTATCTCTGTTTTGAGTTGATTACTAGTTTTGAGTTGAGGAAATATATAATTTACAAGATGTTGATAATACCCAAACTCATAAGCAAGATGAAGCATAGCTATAAGCATCTCTTGGGAGAGGTTCATATTATCATGAGTAATTCTCTTAAATGTTTTGGCTTTGCCTTGTTTTAGTTCTTGAAATAGCTTTTTTTCTTCTTTATTTAAGTCTCGTTTGAGTTCTTTATCTGATGGTAGGTTTAGTTTTTTTAGCATATTATTCTCTTTGTCTAAAAATATTTCTATTGCTTTTGTAATTTCTTCTTTTTGTTTTAACGCATCTTTTTCGTTCCATAGGTTGGGGTCAAACCCTATAGTTTTGGCGATGTTTTGTTTGAGTTGATTGTTATCTATCCTTTCTCCATATATTTCTGATTCTTTTAAAGTTTTTTTATTTGGAGTTATCCAATGATTATTGCTACTATTTTTACTATATTTTTTAAGAGATACTTTATCCATATCAGAAGTTATCTTTTCAAAAAATTGATAACGGGTCATCTTGAATTCAAGAGAAAATAAATTATAAATCAATCTTAGTAAATAAGTATTTGTTCCTTCTGTATCACTCATGAGAATACCTTTGTATAAAATTTTATATATTGTATCCAAAATAAAATATAAGTCCGAATAGTCCGAAGTATATTTTTTATATGTCTATATCTAAACATAAAATATAAATCCGAATAATCCGAAATATATGCTTATGATAATTGCTAAACTTTTATTATCTCAACATTAGGAAAGGAAATGCAAATAGCAATCATTACAAAGCATGGCAAAAAGCGTCTTAAGCAAAGAGAAGGACTCTGTAAACGAGCCCAACTTAGACACATCCAAAAAGTTCTTAGCTCTGGTGTGTATGAGTATAGAAACAAGAATAAAAATATTTTTTATATGGTGCATAATTCTATGCAGTATGTATTTGGATTGACAAGCAAATTGACACCTGTATTTATCACGGTGTTTTCAAAACAATATTAAAAGAAAGGGTTATTTGATGGAAAGTACAACACAAAATAAAAAGCAAAAAGTAGAAAGAAATTGGGGTTTGAAGTTTGGTGTATTTATAGCATCAATTATATCGTTTTCTACAACAATGACAGGTATGTACGCTATATCAGATATTGATATTAATGAGCCTTATCATAAGACTACCATTATGTTATTTTTGATAGTTATCTTAATTCAAGCTAGTCTTGTCTTTGGACTTAGATATTTTGAGTTTAGAAATCTCTTTAATAGACATTTTATTAAAACCATAGCAGCACTTACACTCTATGCTATTACAAGCATCTTTAGTATAACCTTCTCATTCACCTATTGGTATGAGCGTACATCAGCACAAGACCATGCTATAAGAAGTATGAGTCTGCAAGTAAATCAAATAGATAAAATGCTATTAAATGCTATAGCTTCCCTAGATTTAGTAGCAAAGAGTAATAAGGCATTATCCGACTACTCTACACAACAATCAATAAAAGAGCAATATCCAGGAGGGACTTGTGATGGCAATAAGTTTGCTAAATATGGACCATTTACTCAAATTAGGCTTGATGATGCAAAGATGACCAAAGAGTTATTTGAAGAGGTAACAGAAGTTGCAGTAGATTTAACAAAAGATATATCTTTGATACAAAAAGAGGTATCTAAATATGATAAAGATATGGATATAAATATATTTGAATCTAATATTAACAAAAAAATCCAACTAATTAATAGTAGGTATTTTAATAGTAATAGGTTTGAAAGCATTATCAATAGATTAAAGTCTCGTGCAGGAAATAATCGTAGAAGACTTCAGGGGGTTCATAGAGAGAAAAATGAGGCTTTTACTAGAAGTTGTCCTGATGTAGAGTTTACAAGAAAATCTAAACTAGCTATCAAGAGATTAAATAATCTAAAGCCAATAGAGACAGTATCATTTTTTGATGCAAAAGACCCTAGACAACTTCTAAATAGAACAATAAATGTTCTTTGGGCAGCTATTGGAGTGATTGAGATTAAAGAGGTAGAAGATATGACCAATCCTAATGACATAACTTCTGAGGATATGAGAGCGTTAGGCATCGCTGTTGCGATAGATTTATTAATTTTACTTCTAAGTATCATTGATAAAACTCCTAAACAACAACAAAGAAGTATATCTTTAGCTAGAGTCAAAGAGATATTAAATGGTGATATGCAAGATAGTATATATCTCAAACTTCATCCATTTATGGTAGAGAGATTTAGCTCATATTTGATAGCTATTCCCAATAATATATCATTTGATGATGATACTATAAAAGCTGTAAACTATATAGTGCAGTATATTAAGCTCAAAAATAGAGCTACACTTTATGCTCATAGGGTCAAAGGAAGTAAGCTTGAACCATATTTTCAAGATAACCTTAGAACAAAATATGCTGATACTAGCTTTACTATCTATAAGATGAAAAAGAGACAGCTAAGAGAGCTTCTATTAGAAGATTTATCAGGAGAGTTATCATGATGTATAGAGAACATCTAAAGAGTCGAATTGATGAGTTCTTATGGAGCTTTAATTTAGGGTTAGGGTTTAATACTATAGATATTTGGGCGTTGTTACTATTTTTAGTCTCATCTCCTATTATTATCTTAAATAGTATTAAGGAGTTTTTTGAAAATATGGAGTTGGGAGTTATACCTCTCTCCCTCTTAGGACTCTTTTTTGCTGGTATTATTATGTATTTATCTTTAATTCTAGGAGAGCCAAATCAGAAGAAGTGGGCAGAGATATTTGTTCACTATACTAATAGAATATCTGTACTTATTAGAGATAGTAATGGTAATGTTATTGGAGAGATAGATAATCCAAAACTTGTAGATAAAAGAAAAAGTGCATTATATCCAAATGACCTACCAGAGTTTTATTTGGATATGTTGATACATAGAGAAGAGAGGCTTTTAGTATTTGATAATAATAGTACAGGTATAAAAGGACTGTTTTATAATCCTAGAAGTTTTAATGGTATCGATGCTATAGGAATGCCTATAGCTATTATAAAGTCATCTATCAAATCTCTATATAGTAACCAACAACCTCGTGGTGGTAGTTCTTTATCTCAACAGTTGGTAAAAAACTATTATGGAATGTATTCTATGAATATAATAAATCGTAAATATAAAGAGTTGTCAGAAGCAAAAATATTTTATCATAATCTCAAAGCAAATAATGGAGCAGAGTTCAAACGGTTTGTATCTATATCGACTCCTGCTGTTATTGCACAAGGAACACAGTATGGAATTAGGACAGCATCGATGATTATCTTTGGAAAGAAGTTGATTGACTTAGAAAAATATGAACAGGCTCTACTTAGTAGAATGCATTTGACTAATTTTAAATTTAATAATAATTATAGATGTAATCGTATCAAGATTGGTACTCTTGTTGATTTAAATACCTACTTTAGAGACAAAAAAGATAGTGATAGTAGTGATATTGAAGAGATAAAACAAGAAGTAAAGGATTGGGAGTGTCCAAAAGAGCCAAATATACCTTTTAATTTTTATAATGATTTTTCATCACTTGATTATAAAGGTAAAATAGCCTATGGAGCATTGGATACACGACTACAGATATTGGCTAGTAGCTCTGCATCTTTAGTCAAAAAAGAGTTGTCAGACTATAGAAAACTCTATCCTAATAGACTTTTGGTTGAATCTAAGCTTACTATTGATAGTGCAAAAAATATTAAATTTAAAGAGTCTGTTACATCAGCATTATCCAAAGTAGAGAATAAAATTAAGTCAAAATTGATGGTTGATTTGGATGGAAGCAAACAAGATAAAGATGAGAGAGAGGCTAATATATGGATAAGTGTGACAAATGAAAAAGGTGAAGTTATCCGTATATATAAAAAGGGTAATACCTCTTATAACCGTCGTATAGGCAGTATTTCCAAAGTATTTGCTTCTATAGCTTTAGGTAATAGAGGAGATACTCCAAATACTCTCTACTGGAATAAACCATATAAAGGATTACATAACTCAAATGGTAGCCAAGGAGGAGAGCTAAATAGTAAAAATACCTATTCAGCAAAAGTTGCATTTGGAGCATCAAAAAATTTACCAATACTATCAGCTCTCAATGAGTATATCTCTATATATAATGGTACTTTTAAAGCTGTGAAACGAGCTATATCAAATAATCTTTTGGAGAGGATAAGTAAAGCATTTTTTCTATTAAAAGATAATAAAGTATCTAGTATAAAGTATGAAATGAGTTTTGGTCTATCAAATGCAAATCCTCTATCTGTACAAAAAGCGATACATAAATTGGCTCATATCCTTTATTATAGAGGAAAGTATAATGAGGCTCATATTATAAAATCATTAAATTATAAAACTATAGCTGATAAAAAAATATCAGGACTACTCAAAAAAGATAGCTCTATTATAGAAGCTAAAATTTCTAAAGAGACCCAAAAGATATTTGACATGAATACTAGAAGATACATCAAGGGTGTTTTGAATGGTGCATTAACTAGTTATGGAACATTGAGAAGTTTAAAAAATATTCGTGGCTTTGAACAGCTATTTTTGAAGAGTGGAACAACAGATGTAGTAAAAGATAAAGATACATTGACTCAATCTAAGTGGTTGGCAGGTGCTATTAAAGTTAAAAACAAAAAGTATTCTCTAGTAATTATGGTTGAGAATGAAAGAGGTTTAGGTCTAAGAATCAAACATAGTGAATTGATAAAACCTATCTTCAATGAGATTGTAAAATCTCTTAATAGATAAAGGATTTAAAATGAAAAAAATGATATTAATCATCGTATTATTCTCTACTATAATGGTAAATGCTAAAATTATTAATAGTGATTTTCTGAGCCTTAAAAATAGACTCTTTATAAGTACCCTTAGTTATAGCTATATTCAAGAGAAAAGTAACTCTTATATTCATATAGATATGAAATTTAAAAGTCCTATATATGCAAACTCTGGTGGAATTTCATTTTCTTTTCCTGAGCTAAAGAAAAAAGAGTATATTAAAAATATAGAATACTATGGATTTGATAAATTAAATATTTTACCTAGACATAGTAAAGTATGGCATAAAAAAAGACATAAAAATATCTCTTCTAGTTATTTATTGATAGAGGGGTGGAATAGCTCAAAATGGAATAAAACAGTAGTAAAGAGCATATCTTTTGATATTGATTGTACTAAACTAAATATAAAACAGTTTCTTACTTTACAATTTAGGATAACTCTTTTGAAAGGTAAAAAGAAATTTTATTTTCCTCTTGAAGTAAACAAAGTCAAAGATCAACAAGGCTTTTCAATTCAAAAAATACACTTAAATAAATTTCCAAGAAAGTATAAACATGATTAAAATAGCAATCACAGGACATAGAGACTTAAAAATAGAAAATATAGATGATTATAAAATTCAAATAAAAGAGTATATTGAAGATATAGCCAAAAATACAAATAAGCAAATTAAAATCATCACACCTCTTGCTGATGGAGCTGATAGGCTTGTAGCTTATGTGAGTATGGAATTAGGATTGGAGTTTGAGGTTATATTACCAATGGATAGAGAGTTGTATATCAAGGACTTTACAGAGACATCTCTAGTGGAGTTTGATTATCTACTATCAAAATCTTTAGCTGTAGATACTATGCCTCTTTATTGGGACAATACTATAGAAAGCATAAAAGAGTATGGTATAGATAGAGATTATCAATATTCAGAAGTAGGTAGAAGCCTTGCCAAAGAGGCTGATTATATGATTGCTTTATGGGATAGGATTGACAATCAAAAGTGGGGAGGAACTGCACATATTGTAAATATGAGGAGAAATTATTATAATAAAAATATTTTTATTATTGATGTGGAGAGAAAAAAGTGATTTGTCTTGACTTTTGGGATGGAATAGTTTTGCACAGTAAATGAAAAGCACTTTCGATTAAATATCACTCTACAATTTATGATAGAGAGAGTTATTTTATCTCGATTTGATGGAGGCTTTTTGGGTCTCAAAGATTTGCCACAACCATCACTATTTAAAGATATGGATAGAGCTACAGAGCGTATAGTAGAAGCGATAAACAAAAAAGAGAAAATCACAATAA
>Ga0193964_1001333_pt1 | contig 10850 bp, 18 predicted proteins | sample FB_7_MG_FD_140323 | JGI IMG/M metagenome (GOLD analysis project Ga0193964, IMG submission 140323) | Microbial mat bacterial communities from the Broadkill River, Lewes, Delaware, United States - FB_7_MG | ecosystem: Environmental > Aquatic > Freshwater > River > Microbial mats | place: USA...
AAAAATTAAGACATAGTGATATAAAAACCACCATGATATATGCAAAAGCAGAGAAAAATGACATAGCAAAGGCGATGAGATAGAGGAGAGTGAACTAAATTTGATTTTATTGTAGAATATGTAGTATGTTAATGAAATTATACATAAACATTAGTATTTAATAGATAAGAAATGATACTCTAATTAAGCTTAAAGGAATATAAGACGCTTTACTCTAGTCTATCAAACTCTATAGACTCTTTGCAGTGATTACCTTGTTTGAATATATAACTAAGTAACTTACATAGTATAACCAAAGCTTTATTAGGATTATATTTAGTGTGTATATAATAACCTATTCTACCACTTATTGTTTGGTCTTCATTACCGTGTAAACTCGCATTAGCGAATTGGTCAAAACTCTTTGACATCTTCAAGGAATATTGAGAAAAAATATAACTAAGTTTTGGATGAAAAGGAGAGAGTAAAAAAAGCACTAACCAAGCCAAAAAACCATAAGCAACAAAAGGCAAAAAAGCAAACAAAGAAGCTGGAAATATCAATGAACCTTTACCTATATTTTTAAAGTGGTCTAGCATATTTACCCCCTAATCTATTAGCTCTTGTGGTGTCGTGTCTTCGCTCATAGTGATTGCCATCCTTAAAGCGTCCACCCCAAACATTATAAGGGCTTAAACTCTCCCAATATTTACCTGCATAGTAATGGGCTTTTGTTGATGAAAGATACTTACCACCCATAAACAAATTAATATCAATAGCCAACTTTTTTGAGTGCTGACTATTTGAAGTCCAAGTTTTACCCATTTTTTTAAGTACAGATTGAAGAAAAGAGGGGCGTTCCAACTCTCCTAAAGTTAGCTCATAACCGTGAGAGGTTATATAGTTTATAAGTTTTGCTACATCTAAAGCAAATTTTGATTGATGAAATCGTAATGACATTATGTCTCCTTTTTATGTATTTCTACTATGTGATGTAAATCTTTAGATATTTGGATAACACTATCTTTAAACTCTGAATAATCCTCTAATCTAACCTTTAGTTTTATAACTTCTATATGTAATCTATAACCCCAAAAGAACATAGGGATAACTATATAATTAAGTACAAATTGTAAATATTCTAACATCAAACCTCCTTTATAAATTTTGGAAGAGTAGAAAGAAAATAATCTAATGTTGGGATAGTTATCTCACCTTTTTCTATCTTATCTAACTCATCATAACAATAGCTCCAGACAGAAGAGCGAAAAGAAATAAACTTTTGAGACTCTAAAGCATAGCTATCATTACCACTTGCATAACTACAAAAACTTAAAACAGAATAATAACCGTTTTCTTTTGCTACATCTTCCATATAGTTTGATACAGCTTCTATATATAAATCTTTTTTAGCCATAAAAGTTAATAACTCTATATCAAAACCTTTATCTTTTAATATCTTGATTGAGTCTTCATCTTCTAAATCAAAACCATATAAACCTAATTCTTTGTTGTTTATTTTTAGCATTTTTTTATCCTTATATGAAGTTTATATTATTTATATTATCAAATAAATCATCTAAAGTTAAACCATCTTCAAGAAATAGATTATAAATAGAAACATTAACAATTTGAGAATTAGAATTCAAAAAAGGAAAAAAAGAGTCAGAATTTGAGTCTTTTTTAAAAGTAACATTACGAAAGACAACAGAAAGACACTTACCACTATGAGAAGAAATAAAACTAGATAAACTAGAAAGATAAACCGTAACATCTGAAAAAGCAACAGAAAGTGGGTAAAGATGAGAACGAATAGGCGTAAAATAATGTTCATCTGGAAAAGAAGAAGAGCCAAATCTTAAATAACCATTAGAAAAAACAAGAGAACGAGAACCATAATAAGAAGTACCCAAAAAAGCATTGGAAAAAGTAGAAAAATAAAAAGTGAATTGACTAAGGTTAAAAAAAATATCAAAGTTCCTATCATTCATAAATGTAGGAGTGATATCATTCTCAAAACGAACTGATAAAAAACCACCATTCGGAACACTAGCGAAAATAATAGAAAGTTGCTCATAAGAAGATATAAACTTAGGAGAAATAGAGGAAAGAGCCGAAGCACTTAACCCAGTGTTACTGCTAAAATGTTGAGACATATCTTGATATAACTGTGGTGCAAACTTAGAAATTATGTCTATAGTTCCATTCTCTAAAGACAATAAAAGCTCATTGATTTTCTCAATATCTGTGGTAGCTGTATATTCCATTAACCTAAAAAATATATCTATCGACTGATTAAGCTCGTCATTTTCTTTGTCTAAAAGATTAAGTTGTATTTGTTTATCCTCTACAGTATCAGAAGATAGAATTATATCTTTTCTAGCATTTGATATAGTAGCTAGATGAGTTTTGAGAGTATTTATATCTATAATATCACTCATTTTTTATCCTTTTTTTTGTTTTAATAAAGTAACCTAGATTAACTTATTAAGACCCCCACAGAGGGGAGAATAGAAAGGGAAAGGTTAGGGAGTTGTTGCAGTTGCACCATTTGACTCACCTATAGTACTCACTATATCATCAGCCTTAATAGTGGGAAAAGATGGAAATGGATTTGCATTGGCAAAAATACCTTGAATGACATCACTTGTTGTAGTATTTTTACAATAGATAAGACCTCTAAAAGGCTTAATTCTATTATAGAGAAAGTTTTTGTTAGTATCTTTACCTTTAAAAACAATTTGAGCAATACCATTATAAGAAGTAAGAGCAGTAGAAGAACCTCCACTTAAGTTATCATCTTTAACCCAAACATCATATTCCCCCTCTAATTCAGCGAGAAAGTTAGATATTTCAGCAGAAGAACAGTTAACAGTAAAAGTATTGGAGATATTATCACCACCCTTATCAACACTTTGTGTAATTTTATAAGCTGTATTAGCCATTTTAAATCCTTAATTTTTAATTTGTATAACAGTGAAATTATTAGATTAAAAAAAGAATTTGTAAAGATGTAAAGAAAAAATAAAGGAAAGCCCCATTTTTAGGGGCTTGTGAAGGGAAAGAGTTTACACCCTTAATGATTAATCAAAGAGAAAAAAGAAACCTCAACATTTTTAGGGGTTAAACTATGGTCTTGAAAAAAAGGAAAAGATTTGAGAAAAATTCTATGAATAGAAGACTCGTCTATATCTTTTTTAAACATTATTTTTCCCTTGTATGGTCTAATACGAGTATAAACATTAATACTACCATTTGGCATTTTAGATTTTAAATCAATAGAGGAAACAAATTTACAAGAAGTAACATTTTTACTAGAGTTTGACATATCAGTTAAATCAAGATTTTGTTCAGTAACAGAAATACCACCCTCTAAAAGTGAAAGGATAGAAGTAACAGTAGCTATATCAGCGTAAATAGAAAATGAAGACTTTTGCTCAATACCATTATAGTTAACAGTTTGAGTTATATTATATTTTTTTGAAGACATTAAAACACCTTAGATATTTATTTTAAATATTATATCTAAGTATGATTAAAGTTATTAATTAGGTATTTTAATAGAAATTGATAAATCACTAATATTAGTATAAATAGTATTAATATAATTAGATATTTCTACCTCATTAACATTAGGTTTGAGTGAGGGTATTTTAATAATTTGTTGAAATCCATCTTTTTTAAACTTAACAGTAGCATAGCGAGAAGAGGGAATATATAGAGAAGCTGAAGGAGTTGGAATATATATATACTTCTTAACTTCTATTATAGTAGAAAGTGAGAGAGAAGAGAAAAAGAGCATAGCATTAGAAAGAGAGTTAGACTCTAAAACAGTATTAACACGCTCCTTATTGTATCGTGAACTTATTTGAAATAGTGGCATAAATGTTTCCTTTTTGAATTGGTTTTATTAGTGTTTGCTAATTGGTACTGATTAGTAAAAAGTATTAAAATGAATACTAAGATAAGAGCAGAGAAAAAAAGAAGATATAGAGGCTACTATATCTTACAAAAACAATCTTTTATAGGTTCATCACTGAAATCAAAGAGTGATGATTGTCTATCTTGATTAGAAAACAAAATCTCCATATCTTTAACAGTACGATAATTGCTAAAAATATGATAAGAGACAGCTTTTATATAATAATTTTTAACTTTTTTTTCTAACTGTTTAACCTCATTCCATTTTTTAGGATAATGCTTATATACATTATACCAATCCTTATCACTCTTATACTGACACTTAGCACAACCCGTACGAACAAAATGTCTATATAAGGGATTTTCCATATCTCTATCTAATAAATACTTTTTACAATCTAATTCTGTCATGTAGAAAGTATTAATAAGGGGGAATAGGGGTAAACCCCCATAAGCCAAATTAAAATCCTTTTTAGCCCTTTGTTTCTCATCTAAAGTAAAACCAAGATAAAGAAAATAGTTTTTAATGTTTTCTTTTAAAAGCCATTTTTGGGTAGGTGCGATTTTAGAGTCTCTTCGCCATTCACAATAACCAGCAGTAGGATTTGGCAAACCTGATATTTTACCTATATTTTCACCTCTAGTTTTAATATGAAAAATATAATCTTCATAGCTCCTAGTGGGTTTAAGTCTTGTAATCTTTTTACCATATCGCATATAAAAATAATCTTCTAATTTATCTATATATTCATACATCTCGTAAAACTCATCAAGGGTATCATTGAAGATAATATAATCAACCTGATAACCATTTCTTAATAATAAATCTAGCATAACCGTGCTATCTTTACCACCACTTAAAGTAGCTATATATATCATTTGTTGAATACCAAACCTTTCACAGAAGTTATATTTTTACCACCTAGAGTCAATAAACTTTTTACCTTAGAGATTATATAATCTTTTGATAAATTTGGATTAAGAAATCTAAGAGAAGAAAATTTATTATAATCACCATTTGAAATTAACATTTTAAGCTCTCGAAATGTAAGACCATTATCAAAGGTAGGATTATTATTAATATATACTACTTCTTTAATATAAACAATTTGAGCAGAGCTAAAAGACTCATACAATCCTTTAACATCAAGGAAAGTGTCTGCATTTAAGGTAATAGTATCGGTTCTACCACCTCTTAAAGTTACTTGATAAGTTTTCATACAACTACACCCATACCCTGACCAACAAATGTATCAAAATCAATTTGAGCCTGATTGATAGTATTACCCTCAACATCCCTAGCAAAACTTTGATAAGAATTTAATCTAACAACTAAGTTAGCCCAAGATACACCCCTAGCCAAAGTGGTTCTAGTAGCTCTCTCATATAGTCGCTTATCTTCATTGGAGCGTGTCCAAGTTCCAGTTCTTGTTTTTTCTGTATATAGAGCTAAATAATTGGCAGAGTGAGAAGCATCTTGAGATGTAGAATTAAGAGAAAGGGAAGTGCTATTAGCTATTGACTCTCTGCGTGATTGCATTAACTCTAAATGTGATACAACATCATTAGCAACACTAGCCCTAGCCGTTCGCTCTTGTTGTCCGTCCGTTAAGACACTTAAAGCATTCCTCATAAGCCTACCACTTCTTATATTTCCAAACCTAGTTCTAACTGTGCTACTTAAACGATTTGCAACACTACCACTGATTATATAAGTATAAATACCTAAAGCCCTAACACCTAGATTAGGAATAAGAATATCGTTTACATACTTTAAAGCTGTACTATAAACACCACTTTGCAAAGTAGCTATAGCACTCCCTAAAGCCTCATCAAAAGCACTATCAGTAAGACCTACTTTAAGAGGGGCGAAAGCTGTGTTTAATTGCCTTGATAAAACATTTTCCAAGTATTCATCTCTAAAATCATCAATTGAATTAGTAAGAATTTCACTCATTTTTTAGTTCCTTGTGTGGTTTCTGTTAATAAATAATTAAAGATATTAAATTCCGATAATTCATCAGATACAGTATCAGAAAGACTATCAACAAAACCGATAGCGACATCATAAGCCTCTTTGATAATATCCTGAAAATCAGAAGAGTTCTCTTCATCTATAATCAATTTTTCCTCTACTGCTAAATCACCTAATTTTTTATGCTCTACGGCTATCTCAGAATGAGACTGAGCAGAAGAAGCCAAATTGGTAACTATACCTCCCAATTGAGATTTAATACCATTTTCATCATCTTTATTATAGTTGAACGCGTAAGCGTCATTCACATTTTTTTGGTATCTATGAGAATTTGCTATATTCTCTACTTCTATCTTGTTTTTATTTCCTATGGTTATAGCTTCTATTAGAGCTGGAATATAACCTAACATTTGTGAAGATAAAACAGAACTCTCTGCGATTATCTTTTGATGTGATAAATCTGTATAATATTTATTTTCTAATATACGATTTTTCTCTAAAAGTATCTTATTTTGGTCTGCTAATATCTCATTAGAATTATGCTGAAGAGTAGTAGCGTGATTAATAGCATCTAAAATCTTAGAATTTATATCATTTTGATTTTTACCAATATCTTTTAAAACGCCTAAAAGATTAGTAGAAGAGGATGACATAGAAGATTGAGAAAAATCTATATCTTCTATAGGTTGTACAAGATTAGATATATTAGTATCTCTATTAACTTTTGTTTTAGGTAGTATATTCTCTTCAGCAAATTTGGAAAATTCTTTTGCAGTGAGAGATGATAAAGTTGCTTGTGTGAGATTAGCTTCTTTAACCCTAGTATCAAAATCTAAAGAGTTATCAATAGATGTATCATTGCCAAGGACAACAACACCAAAACTATCATAAGGAGAGGAAGAAGTAAGGGTAGGATTATCAAAAACAAGAGTAGGTAAATCCTTGTTGAAATTATCATCAGGAGTGAATGAAGAAACAACCTCCATATTGTCAAAAAGTCCCATTTTTAACCTCCTATTATATTAATGAGTTGTTGAAGAAGTGCTTTAACATCTTCTAGTTTAGCATTTAAATCATCTAGTTTAGTTTCGCAAGGTGTAGCCATTTTTTATCCTTTTATTTTATTTTAACATCTATCCAAACAACAGATAGAAAGGGTTGAAAGACATTGCATAAATGCCTTAGCTTGTGTATAAAGAGGTCTATCAGTGCTACTCCAAGTATTAGGATAGCCATCATTAATATAAGCATTTTTAAGAGAATTTTGAGCATCAAACAAATTAGAATAAGTAGCACCTATAAGAGAATAACCACCACTACAACTATAAGAGCCGTTATAATCTAAAGTAACATAATAGTCAGTTACAGTTCCATTATCTTTAAGAGTCCAAGAGTGAGAGTTAAGCTCTTCTAACCAAGCAAAAATATGAACATCATCACCAACAGAATAATCACAACCATAATATGGAGGTGTAGTATCACTTGTATACTCTTTAAAAATAAAATCAAAATAATCAATAACTATATAATCCGTGGTAGTTAGAAATGAACCCACAGCAAAATTACCGTCTTGTGATTGATAATTAGCAGTTGCTGGGTCATTAAATTTTAATAGTTCAACCCTATTATCTTTATATAAAAATAAAAACTCTACATTGTAATGAGAATTTGAGGGTAGAATAGGTAATATCTTTAAATTATCCAATAGATAATCTTCTTTTTCTTTTTGTGTCAATTTTTTAACCTCCTATAATTTGATTTGTATCGTTCTGAATTATCTATTAAAAATAGACTATCCAACTGTTTATAATACTTGTGAACTGTGGGGCGAGATAATCCACAATAGTTTGATATACCTTTTTTGGTAATAGGATAACCATTTGTAGAGAGCCAAGTTATGGAAATTAATATTTTTTGTAAATTAGAATTCACAGTATTCTACCTCAATCAAAGGAGTTATTTTATCCTGCTCATACTCATAATCTAAATCTATATAATATTGTAAATTTTCACGCAAATCTTGAATGGTAGTATTAAAGAGCGTAGCCAAACGATACTCATTGTTATCAAAGAAACTATCATTTAGATTTTTAAAACGCTCTTGTAACTTGCGATAAGCTTTTAATGCAAGATGTCTATTATTATAATCAATACAAAAACCATAATCTTGTATATAAGAGCTATTGTCTAAAAAGCTACTAAAGACTTTATTAGCTCCATAATCATCTAAATTAGTACCATTTCGGTTAAACATATCTTGTTGAACTAAATCATAGACATAGGCAGAGGAGTAAGGGTCTCCACCACTAGCTTTATAACAAGATGATATATATGCCTTTAAAAAACCTTTGGCTACTTTATAATCAGAAGATTTAATATCTCTTGTTAGAGTAGGACTAATAGCTTTAAAACCGTGCCAAGTACCAACCAAATCCCAAACCAAAGAGGGATTATTTTTCTTTGTTCGTTGGAATACTTTTTTTAAAGCTTCACTAGATAAATCCATATTCATAATCTTTAGAATGTTTTTATCAGATATATCAACATAATTGATTTTATTAAAGCCATAAGACCAAAGCTTATCTAAAATACCAAAGAAAAAAGATACCTCATCCATACAGTTGTGAGGACGAAACTTTTTAAGATAAGGGCGTCTAAATTGGACTTCGTGTCTCCAAACAGGTGGCTTATCATCAACAGTATCAGGATAACCGTTAGATACCCACAATCTAGTAAGCCAAAGCTTAGAAGAGTTATTATTAAGCTCTAATCGTTTATCATATATCCTGAACATATAATCTCCCTTACCAAAGCTAAAGCCCGTTAATCGGTTATATCTAGTATGCTCTATAAATTGTAGATGGCTTTGTGATTTGAAAGTAGTTTGAAAACGATATTTATCAATTGGAACATAATTAATATAGCCCAAGTCCGTGCATAAATCTATTCGCATCAATTGAGTTCTAAAGAGTGTTTGAGAGTCACAAGCAAAAAGCTTTGAGAACATAGAAAGAACAGTATTATAAGCCTCTTTATGACCCAAAAGAGAAAGATATTTAGCTCTATACTCAACAAGAATTTGAGGGATAGAATAATCTCCAGCTCCAAACTTAACGGTGCTAAATGAAATGGTTATATCATTGTTCATAATCACATACTTGAAACGACTTTGCCCCTTTGGAAGTATGAAAAATTTACCAAATGTATAAAAATCAAAAGCTATTCCATTCTCAAACTCAAAATTTTTATTAGCTTGAATAGCCTCATCTTTGAAATTATCCAATGAATTTAAAAGTTTAAGATAGTGATTATAAGCCTCTTCATTTTGTATTATATGAGCAGTCCTAAGAGTATCAACCCCCTGATAGAATATTTTTGGTTTATTAGCCTCATCAAACTTCATTTAAAATTCCTTATTTTTATTTAACAAATGTACCGTTTAGACCCCTTGTTAATCAGGACGGGGGCTAAAGCCAAAAAACATTTATTTTACAAATCCAAAGAGCAGTAAAATAAATATTTTGCAGGTGGTGAAGAACTAATCCATTATGACCATTAAGCAAAAACCCAAAAAAAAGAGCCTTTTTGATTTTTTACTTAAAGCTCACAAAGTCTGTCGAACATCTCAACCCGACTTTTTTTGATTTTTAGGAGATAAATCTCTTTTTTAAGAGCAAGAGCAAAAAAGCACATATAGAGGGTAAACCCTCTATCATGCTATATTGCTAAAATAGAAACTCAAAACTCAAAACTTCTAAAGATATATAGGGATTACCCTCTCCAAAAGGGTTTTTCATAACTACCTTGCCTACAAGCTGATAGCGTAAACCCTCCTCAATTCTATTAAAATCATCAGAGCTAACAGTAAAAGTATTAGAACCTCCTTGAAAATCAAAGGTAACATTATGCTTATCAGCCCAAACTTGTGTAGAGCCATCAGGGTTTAATATAGGGTTACCTTGCTTATCTTTTTTTTCAGTACCTTTTCTAATCTCTTTTTTAGAAATTACACCACCAACCAAAACCTGATTTGTAGTTGAAGCCTCAAACAGTTCCATAGTCATAGGTATATCTTTTTTTGGGGGCATTTTAAATCCTTATTTTTTTAATTAGTCAACTAAGACTTAGTAAAACCCTACAGAAGAGTAGGGCAGAACTAAAGCTTAAAAAGAGTTAGGTTTTGGCATATTATTAACCATACGAAACAAATCACCTTTAATAGGTCTTACATAGTCCATATTCTTAAAATCAACCTTTGAGAGTGCTTTATCAAGAGCTGACTGAAACTTAAAAACATCACGACAGTTAGAAGAGCAATACTCTTTTGCTCTACCACCTTTTTTACCTTGAAACTCATTACCACAGATTTTACAACTACTCATTTTTTATCCTTTGGGGGTCTTTTTGCTTTGTTATTTTTATCTTTTTTATCACCAAAAAGATGTTTGGAAAGTACATCTTGATAAGTGATATAATCAAGCTGAAACAAATCCTCTAAACTCCTAATGCGAGTTAAAATATGTCTAATCAAGTGGGAAAGGTTTATACGCTTACCAAGTTTTTTAGATAAAGATAAGAAAGTGCTATCAATCTTTTCTTTATCTTCTTTTGGTATCCTTATGTTAATCGTTTTAGTTTCAGGTTTTAGAGCTTTTTTCATAACAAATCCTTTACTTAAAAAACAATTAATAACTTTACAGTCAAAAAGCTACTTCAAACGCACAGCACGAGAGAAGTATCTATTTTTTTAATAGAATATGTATTATGTTAATCAGACTGTTAAGCCTCTTTTTAATCCTAATTTTATTTATAGTGATAACGAGATTGAGCAATCATCAAGTTGTCACCACTTACTTTATAAATAATTCTATGTTCAAGAGTAATACGCCTAGACCAATAGCCTGACCAGTTGTATTTGAGAGGTTCAGGTTCTCCTATACCATCAAATGGGTCTCTTTGTATCTCTTTTATAAGT
>Ga0193964_1001335_pt1 | contig 10843 bp, 10 predicted proteins | sample FB_7_MG_FD_140323 | JGI IMG/M metagenome (GOLD analysis project Ga0193964, IMG submission 140323) | Microbial mat bacterial communities from the Broadkill River, Lewes, Delaware, United States - FB_7_MG | ecosystem: Environmental > Aquatic > Freshwater > River > Microbial mats | place: USA...
ACTATAACCAAAAGCACAAGAACAATATCAATAAATGGTACTACATTGATCTTATCAAATCGTTCTCGTCTCATATATATCTTCTAGCTTTCTCATCTTGGTATATCTCCCACTCACTGAGGATTCTATCTACTTTTGTCAAAAGAGCATTATAAATCACTGTCGCAGGAATAGCAACAACTAGCCCTGCTGCTGTGGCTTTGAGAGCGAGTGCGAGGTGTTTCATTATCTCGCCTGTATCTATGTTATCTTGTTTATCACCGATAATGTAAAATGTAAGGATAATAGCCAAAACAGTTCCTAATAGACCTATATAAGGGGCATTGGAACCTATAGAAGCGATTGTGCCAAGTCTTTTTGTTAAATCTAGCTCTAAAGATAATTTATGTTTATAGTCGTCTAAATTAACAGAACGGAAAAAAAGCACTCTCTCAAATGCAAAAGTAAAAGTAAGAATACTCATAAAAATAAGAAGTCCAATTATTCCATAATCAACTATATCTTTGATTTGATCTATTTGCAAAGCACACCCCATATTTTTAAAAATTATTTGAATTATACTTAATATTTATGAAACTTTAGTTAATCATAGTGCTAATTGCTTGCGTACTCAAAGCTCTATATCTGTTTAAATTACCATTAATCAACAATGAATTATTTATAGAATATCTCATGTAGAGTACAGATTAAGCGTCTCTTGGATATAATCAAGCTTATTTTTTTGGGCTAATGCCTATACATGTCATTAAGGAGTCTTATGAGCGATCTATTTGAAGAGAGTCAGAATATCGAAGAGGTATTGATAGAAGATAGTATCAAGGGGAGTTATCTTGATTATTCTATGAGTGTCATTATCGGTCGTGCATTACCTGATGCTAGAGATGGACTCAAACCAGTACATAGAAGAATTCTCTATGCTATGAGTGAACTTAACTTGGGGCATAGAAGCCCTTACAAAAAATCTGCTCGTATTGTGGGGGATGTTATAGGTAAGTATCACCCACACGGTGATAATGCTGTCTATGATGCTCTCGTTCGTATGGCTCAAGACTTCTCATTAAGAGCTCCTATTATTGATGGTCAAGGAAACTTCGGTTCCGTTGATGGTGACAACGCAGCAGCTATGCGTTATACCGAAGCTCGTATGACTAAGATAGCCGAGGAGTTGCTACGAGATCTTGACAAAGACACTGTAGACTTCGTCCCTAACTATGATGATAGTATGCATGAACCTGATGTGTTACCAAGTCGTATTCCCAACTTGCTCCTCAATGGTAGTTCAGGTATCGCAGTAGGTATGGCTACCAATATCCCACCACATAGATTGGATGAGCTGATAGAAGCACTTATTCATCGTATAGATAATGAAGAGTGTTCGATAGAAGATTTGATGACTATTGTTAAAGCTCCTGATTTTCCTACAGGTGGTGTTATCTTTGGACGCAAAGGAATAACTGATGCCTATACTACAGGTAGAGGTCGTATCAAAGTTCGTGCAAAGACACATATAGAGCAAAAGGGGAGCAAAGAGGTTATCGTCTTGGATGAGCTTCCTTATCAGGTAAATAAATCAAGACTGATAGAAAATATTGCACAACTTGTCCGTGATAAACATATAGAAGGTATCTCTGAGATCAGAGATGAATCAGATAGAGAGGGTATCCGTGTAGTCATGGAACTCAAAAGAGATGCAATGAGTGAGATAGTACTTAATCATCTTTTTAAATCTACACAGATGCAAACAACCTTTGGTATTATTATGTTAGCTATTGTCAATAAAGAGCCTAAGATATTTAATCTTATGGAGCTTATGGATCTCTTTTTAAATCACCGTAAAACAGTTATTATCAGAAGAACTATCTTCGAACTTGAGAAAGCGAGAGCGAGAGCTCACCTCCTCGAAGGTTTGAAAATTGCAGTTGATAATATCGATGAAGTTATCCGTATCATTCGTGAGAGTGAAGATAGTGAAACAGCTAAGATAGCACTTATCAGTAACTTTAATCTATCTGAGATACAAGCTACTGCTATATTGGAGATGAAACTTAGACGGCTTACAGGTCTTGAGAGAGAAAAGATAGAAAATGAGCTAGCTGAACTTCGTAAAGTCATTGCATATCTTGAGAGTATACTTCAAAGTGAAGATATGATCAACAGTATCATTCGTGAAGAGCTTGTAGAGATAGGTGACAACTTCAAAATGCCAAGACGAACAGAAGTTGTAGATGATTATGATGATATAGATATAGAAGATTTGATACCAAATGAACCTATGGTTGTTACTATCACGCATAGAGGATATATCAAACGAGTTCCTGTCAAACAGTATGAGAAGCAGAAACGAGGGGGCAAAGGGAAAACAGCTATCACTACTTATGATGATGACTTTATAGAGCGATTCTTTATCTCCAATACACATGATACACTCATGTTTGTTACAAACTTAGGTCAATTGTATTGGCTTAAAGTATATCGTATCCCTGAAGGTTCTAGGATAGCGAAAGGGAAAGCAGTTGTAAATCTCATCAATCTTCAGCAAGATGAAAAGATAATGGCAATTATCCCAACAACAGATTTCAATGATGACAAAGGTCTCGTATTCTTTACTAAAAAAGGTATAGTCAAACGAACCAACTTGAGTGAATACTCCAATATCAGAAGTAATGGTGTCAAAGCAATCAATCTCAATGAAGATGATGAAGTAGTAGAGTCCAAGATAGTACTCCCAAATACTAAATGGCTATTTGTTGCTACTAAAAAAGGTCTCTGTATACGATTTAAAGTTGAAGATGCTAGAGAAATTGGTCGTGTTGCACGAGGTGTAACGGCAATCAAGTTTAAGATAGAAGATGACTTTGTATGTGGTGCTACAACTATTGAGAATGAAGAAGATGAAATCTTGATGATAAGTGAAAAAGGTCTAGGAAAACGCACAACAGCTACAGAGTATAGAGAACAAGCTAGAGCTGGTAAAGGTGTGATATCTATGAAATTAACACCAAAAACGGGTGATGTTGTTGGTGTTGTGTTTGTAGAAGAGAATATGGACTTAATGTGTTTAACAAGTATTGGAAAAATGATTCGTGTCGATATGGAAACAATCCGTAAAGCAGGACGAAATACATCGGGTGTAAAAGTTGTATCCGTAGAGCCGAAAGATACTGTAGCAAGTATAGCAAAGTGTCCAAAAGAGGGAATAATAGAAAAAAATGATGAGGAGTTGTTGAGTGAGTAAGTATAATGTTGCTGTAGTAGGTGCAAGTGGTGCGGTAGGTGAAGAGTTATTTCGTGTTCTTGAAGAGGTTCAGTTTCCTATCAATGAGTTATTGCCGTTGGCAAGTGCAAAATCAGCTGGTGAGTTTATAGAGTTTGGTGAAAAAAGATATAGAATTGAAGAGTTGACCGAAAATGTATTTGAGGGAAGAGATATAGATATTGCATTTTTTTCAGCAGGTGGTAGTATCTCAGCAAAATATGCAAAGTATGCAGTAGAAGCTGGAGCCGTCGTCATAGACAACACAAGTCATTTTAGAATGGATCCTGCTGTCCCTCTAGTAGTTCCAGAAGTTAACCCTGAGGATATACTTCTCTGGAGAGAAACAGGGATCATAGCAAATCCTAACTGTTCTACTATCCAAATGGTACAACTACTCAAACCACTCCATGACCTTTATGGTATTAAAAGAGTTGATGTAAGTACTTACCAAGCAGTAAGTGGTGCAGGAAAACAAGGTATGGAAGAGCTAGTCAAGCAGATGCAAGCATTTTTCAATTTTAAACTTGATGAAGAGAAAGCTGAGGCTTTTGCTCATCAAATTGTACTCAATGTCATCCCTCAGATTGATGTTCCTCAAGAGAATGGATATACAAAAGAGGAGATGAAAATGACTAATGAGACAAAGAAAATCTTACATCAAGATTTCCCTGTCTCTGCAACTTGTGTTCGTGTACCAGTGTTGAGAAGTCATAGTGAAGCTATCACTATCACTTTTGAAGAGGGTGTTTATGTTGATGTAGATAAATCAAGAGAAGTTTTAGCAAACTTTGAAAATGTTAGAGTAATAGATGACTTGGAAAATAATGAGTATCCTATGCCTATCACTTCTACAGATACAGATCTTACATATGTAGGTCGTATTCGTAAAGATATAGCTGCTGACAATATCCTACATATTTGGGGAGTTGCAGACCAAGTTCGTGTAGGTGCCGCTACAAATGCTGTACGAATAGCACAAAAATGGATCAAATTAGAAGAGGAGATATAGATGTTAGAAAAACTCTTTGAAGGCGTTATTTGGAGAAGTCGTTTTATAGTTATTTTAGCTGTTATCTTTGGATTGTTAGGTGCTATAGTTCTCTTTGTAGTTGCATCACTTGATATTTGGCAAGTTGCAGCACATACTTTTACTGTAATTACTACAGGTGCACATCCTGAACATTTCCATGAAGACATAGTTGCTGGTATTATTGGAGCTGTTGACCTCTATTTAATTGCTGTTGTTATGTTTATTTTCTCTTTTGGTATATATGAGCTCTTTATCTCTGATATTGATGAAGCAACTAAAGATAAAAATGGAAGTCAGATACTTGCAATTCACTCTCTGGATCAACTCAAAGATAAAATAGCAAAAGTGATTGTTATGGTTCTTGTAGTTAACTTTTTCCAAAGAGTATTACATACAAACTTCGCAACACCATTAGAGATGCTCTATTTTGCTCTTTCTATTGCAGCTCTTGCTGTGGGTCTTTACTTTTTGGGTAAAGTAGGAAAAAACTAAAAGCATACTAAGTAGTTGGATAATTTCCAACTCTAAATCCAAGCGTTTGGCAATGCCAAACCTACTAAAAGGAAAAATAATAATGAGTAATAAAATATTTGTAGATGCTTGTCTAGGTAAAGAAACACCTTATACACCTGTATGGATGATGAGACAAGCTGGACGATATCTCCCTGAATATATGGCAGTAAGAGCAGAAGCAGGCAATTTCCTCAACTTATGTCATGACCCTAAAAAAGCGGCAGAAGTTACTATACAGCCACTTGATATAGTTGGTGTAGATGCAGCTATATTGTTTTCAGATATTTTGGTAATCCCTGACGAAATGGGTATGGATTTGGAGTTTATCAAAGGCTTTGGACCAAAGTTCAATGACCCACTAGAGTCACAAGAGGACTTAGATAGGCTCATAGGTGGAGCCAAAGCAGCAGAGAAACTGACTTATGTTTATGAGACGATAGAGCTTCTCAGAGAACAGTTAGATGCAAGAGGTGATAATAAAGCCCTTATAGGTTTTACAGGTGCTCCTTGGACACTTGCAACATATATGATAGAGGGTCAAGGTACCAAAACATATAATATTTGTAAAAAGATGATGTACTCCAACCCAGAACTCTTACATAATATTTTGGCAAAAGTGACTGAAGTAGTGAAACTCTATATGGAAAAGCAGATAGAATCTGGTATAGATGTCGTACAGATATTTGACTCTTGGGCTGCTGCTATAGAACCATCTAAATATGATGAGTTTTCTTGGAAATATATGGTAGAGATAGCTGATTATCTCAAATCTAAATATCCAGATACTCCTATTATTATGTTTCCAAAAGGTATCCCTTCATTCTTGGATGAAGTCTATGGAAACTTTGATGTATTTGGTGTGGACTGGTCTACTCCTATGGCAGATGCCAAAGAGAAATTGGGTGATAAATATGTACTCCAAGGCAATATGGAGCCTTGTAGGTTATATAGTCAAGAGGCCACAAAAGAGTGTGTTGAGTCACTAGCAGAGACTATGAGAGAAGGCCGACATATCTTCAATCTAGGTCATGGTATACTTCCTGATGTTCCTGTAGAGAATGCAAAATATTTTGTAAAACTCTGTCAAGAGAAATCAAGAAGATAATAAAAAAGGTATAATTTGAAAAAAGTATTTGCTTTAGAGCAAGAGAATAAGCACCCCGATCGTATAGTAGAAGCAATAAAACATGAACTAAGAAAGTATGTTAAAAGAGAAAGAAATAAAAAGCTTCCAGAAGGAAGTGATTTTTGGCAATTAGATTGTAAAATTGGTAAGAGTAGTGATGAAGCAGAAATAGTTTTATTTGCAGAGCTTATAAAGTCATTAGATAAGGCTAGAGAAGAAGATTGGAAAGAGTGTTACATTGAGATTATATCTACAGCCACTCAAAAAAAATTACAAGATGAAGAGAATAGCGACGATAGCATTGATGAAAATATGATTTTATAGTATTTCCATCTCTACTTAAAGTTTAGGTCTATATAATATCTATAATAAAATAGTATGGAGGATTTTTGTTAAATGTTTGATTTTTGGAATAATGAAGCAGAAGTATGTATCTGTAATCATTGCGAAAAAGAGAATGATTGCGACAATCAATTCTGTATCTATTGTGGTCATAATCTCCCTTCTAAAGAAGAACGAGAAGAGGCAAGAAAAAAAGCAAGAAGTATAAGAAAATGCAAATGTAACAAGTGTGGTCATAAAAATGATTGCAATGATGAATTTTGTATGAAGTGTGGTAATGCTCTCAAGGGTAGTATGAGTGATGATGAACTCTATGAGCATGTCTCTGTTAGCTTGGATGGTATTGTTATTGCACTGTTAGCTAAAACAGCTAAAGTTGGCGGTCGAATAGGTAAAAATGAGATTAAATTTTTGCAGAACTCTTTTGCTATATTTGCTCGAAAAAGATCACAAGGTGAACAACTCATACAAGTATATAGTAAAATATTTGATTTAGAAAAGAATAATCTTACAAATGTTGATACTTTATGTAAAAAACTCTCTTATATGAAGATAATGCGTGACCTTAAAATAGAGATAATTAGACTTTTTGTCGAACTTGCCTTTTTGGATGAAAATTACCAAAAGAGACAAGAGGATATTATTTTGAAAATTGTAGATAAATTTGAGCTTGAGCATTTGATTTATCAAAACATTAGAAATGAATTTGATCCTAATGATACTACACTAGATGGTAGTAGTGATGAGATTACCCTAGAGCAATCTTATACTATTCTAGAGCTCACCCCTGATGACCCACCAAATTTACTGAAAAGAAATTATCGTAAACTTGTAAGACAGTATCACTATGACTCCATAGTCAGTAAAGATTTACCTCAAGATATGCTTGACTATGCAGAAGAGAAACTAAAACGCATCAACGCAGCATATAATTTGATAAAACAAGAAGTAGGAACAATTTAATGAAAAAAATATGTATCAATTGTAATGCAGAAAATATTGAAGAGGCCTATTTTTGTAAAAAATGTGGTACTAAACTGCCAACCTTAAAAGAGATAGAAACGGCTTTAAAAGAAGAGAAAGAAGCTGCTGATAGAAAATGGAAAGAAGAGGTAGAGAAGACAAGGATGCAAAATGAAGCACTCTCACAAACAGAGAGTGATTCAAAAGGTGTAGCCATCTATGATAAAAATAAAAAATCAAAAGGCTTAGTACCTAGTAGTAAATCCGATAAAAATAATATACCTACAAGAGCAGCAAATCCAAATAGACCAACGACTGGAAATAAAGCAAAGTCTACTCCAAAAGCCGAGAAAAAAAGTAGTAAAAGTTGGCTTTGGATATTACTGATTGTTATTGCTGCAGGAGCAGGTTTTATAGCACCTAAGTATATGGATGGTATTCAAGAAACAATAGATAGTGTTAAGCATAAAATTGGTGTAGAAGCAAACAAGATTTCACAAAAAATAGAAGATAATAAAGATCCTGTTGAAAATCAAGGAAGTGCTGAAGGTATATTTATTGACTCACGCACTGGTTTAACTTGGCAAGATGATAAAGATGCAGGAAGTATTATTAGAGATTGGAAAGAGGCTAAATCCTATTGTAATAACCTGTTCTTGGCTGGGTACAATGATTGGAGACTTCCACATAAAACAGAACTGGAAGGTATAGTTGATACTAGTTATACTCCTGCAATCAAACGAGGTTTTCAAAATGTCTCTCCAACACACTATTGGGGATCACCAATCAAAGTTGGCAGTAAATTTGCTCATCATATTTACTTTGGTGAAGGTGGTGGAACATATTATGAAGGAATGGATAAATTAAATTCTGTTCGTTGTGTTCGTGAGGATTAGGAAATACTATTTACAACTCTATTTGTAGAGGTATCTCTTGTGGATACTCAAAACATTAGATACTATTTCATTCCTACCTCTAGGAAAGATTAGGAACTATACAAAAATCAAGGCTCTGTCTATATTAAAGGTTGATAGATCCATTACTTATATTTGTATATTTTCAACCCGAAATATGCAATAGAAATTAAGTAACTAGCATTCATCATTGCACCTAGGGCATTTGCGAGAAAATCATCGATTAACCTTTGGGTTAACCTCAAATTTTTCACAAACACCCTAGGTACAAGCATAAATGATATTTACTGTAATCCTATTGTATAATTCGGGTTCAAATTGTTGCATATGTTGGTGCGTTGAAAACAGCACCCTACACGACCCCTCATAAGAAAGAAGCTTGTATAGCAGGTGCAAGCTCCTGTAGGGTGCTGTTTCCTAACGCACCAATTATTACGCATAAAGAAAGGCTCTGTATATATTTGAAATTGATACACTATTTTGAGATTTAAAGTACCCTTTAAAAGAGTAAAATATACTTTCAACCCTTAATGTATACAGAGCCAAAATCAAACTACCAATATCACGCAGGAATTTTGTTTCTAGTTGGATTGTCTCAAGAGGAGCAAAAGAGCAAGTGAAGATTGGCAGTTTTGTTTTTGGGAGGTTCCTTAGCACTTACCCTAAAACTCATCTATACTTATACTCTTCTCCTCTTTACTCTCCAAATCTTTTACCCATATCATACCTTGAGCTAGTTCATCTTCACCGATTATAGCAGCTATTTTGGCTCCTGCTTTGTCAGCAGCTTTTAGGTGAGCTTTGAGTCCTTTTTTTGCATACTCTACAGTAACTTTTTCTGTTAATCTTTTGCTTGCAGCTAGTGGAAATAGTTTGTCTATGGCATCTTCACACATTGCACCTAGGTATATACCATTTCGAGACTCCTCGGGCATCTGAACGAGTTCTAGTATGCGTTCTATGCCTATAGCATAACCTACTGCAGGTGTAGGGCGACCATCCAAAAACTCAACAAGTCTATCATAGCGTCCTCCACCAGCGATAGCACTTTGTGATCCTATCTCATCACTTACAAATTCAAAAGCTGTCTTGGAGTAATAATCTAATCCTCGCACAAGATTAGTATCTACTTCATATCCTATATTAGCTTCATTCAAGAGTTTTTTAAGCTTCTCAAAATCACTGTCACAAGAGTCACAAAGATTGTCAAGTAATTTAGGTGAAGTAGTCAGCATAGATTGACAGTTTTGATTTTTACAATCTAAAACACGGATAGGATTTGTCTCTATTCGTCTATTACAATCTTCACATAGTGCATCTTTTATTTCTGTTAAATATGTGACAAGCTCTTCTCTATAGGGTGGCATACACTCAGGGCAGCCTAATGAGTTTATCTGTAGTGTATAGCCTATACCTAAAGCATCAAATATATCTTTAACCATAGAGATAATACTGAAGTCTTCATAGACTGATGCCTCACCAAAGCTCTCACAACCAAACTGATGAAACTCTCGTAATCTTCCCTTTTGTGGTCTCTCATAGCGAAACATAGGGCCATAATAGTAAAATTTATACTTTTGAGGTTGACGATCTAGCTTTGCAGAGACAAAAGCACGAACCACACCAGCTGTACCTTCAGGACGCATACATACATCATTGCCACCTTTATCTTCAAACTGATACATCTCTTTGCCTACTATATCACTACTCTCTCCTACAGAACGCTTAAATAGTGCAGTCTCTTCGAGAATAGGTGTCTCTATATAGCTATATCCATATTTTTTGGCTATGCCTATAGCTGTAGTTACAATATATACAAATCTTTGGCTCTCATCAAATGTGAGGTCTTTCATCCCTCGTAAAGGGTTTATCATAATGTTTTCCTTATATAATTACTTATTATTTCGTGTATAGTCTCTATATCATCTGTAGCATCTATAAATAGATGTGGGATATCAAGAGTTTTGATAGTCTCTTTCATATACTCTTGTACTCGTAGTAGATACTCCAAACCTCTAAGTTCAATACCATCAAGACTTTTTCCAGAAGTTCTCTCTTGGAGAGTTTTCATATCTGTTAAGAACAAAACGACCTTATCGGGTATCTGTCCCTCTAGTGCAAAACGGTTAAAATCTACTAATGTCTCTAAGTCAAAGTCACCATTTGCAAGAGCATAAGCTATACCTGATATAAAGCCTCTATCTGAGATTACCAACTTATTACGGTTTGGCTTAATAACCTCCTCATAATGCTCTGCACGATCAGCAAGAAAGAGTAGTAGTTCTGCTCTTTTAGATCTTAGTTGACTCTTCAAGAGTATCTCCCTAGCCTGAACACCAAAAGCAGTCCCACCAGGTTCTTTTGTGATTATTATCTCATCATGTTTTTGTTTCATCAAAGCAATTTGTGTACTTTTTCCACAGGTATCAATACCCTCAAAAAGAATATACATATTAACTCTTCTCACTTATCATTTCATATACCTCTTTTGGTATGAGATGATTAACTTTACCATTAAAATGCAAAATTGAACGAACAACTGAAGAGCTCACAAAAGCATGCTCCAAACTTGGCATAAGATATATAGTCTCCAACTCTTTTTTCAGAGATGCATTGGCATACCCCATCTGTAACTCATACTCAAAATCACTCACTGCCCGAAGACCACGAATGATAAAGTTTGCATCTAGTTCATCAGA
>Ga0193964_1001337_pt1 | contig 10821 bp, 8 predicted proteins | sample FB_7_MG_FD_140323 | JGI IMG/M metagenome (GOLD analysis project Ga0193964, IMG submission 140323) | Microbial mat bacterial communities from the Broadkill River, Lewes, Delaware, United States - FB_7_MG | ecosystem: Environmental > Aquatic > Freshwater > River > Microbial mats | place: USA...
AACTTATTAATACAAAAAGCTTATTATCAGTGATTTATCAAAGGTTTCATTTTTATTAACATTTTTTCAACGTTCTTTATAACATAAAAATGAAATGATTTTCTAATTTCGCATTATATATAAAATACAAGTTAATACAAATCATATTTGCTATGTACGGAGAATTTCAAGATTTCCTAACTAAAGAAATAGAGGAAATAAAAGAATCTGGACTATATAAGTCTGAAAGAATCATCACTACTCCACAAGATGCTGAGATTAAAATCAGTACTGGAGAAACAGTTTTAAACTTCTGTGCTAATAACTACTTAGGTCTATCATCTCACCCAAGAGTGATTGAAGGTGCTGACAAAGCTCTTAAATCTCATGGTTATGGTATGTCTTCTGTACGTTTTATCTGTGGAACACAAGATATTCATAAGGAACTAGAAGGAAAAATAGCTAAATTCTTCGGAATGGAAGATACTATTCTTTATGCTGCTTGTTTTGACGCAAACGGTGGTGTTTTCGAACCACTATTCGGAAAAGAAGATGCTATTATCTCTGATGAACTTAACCATGCTTCTATTATCGACGGTGTACGTCTTTGTAAAGCTGCTCGTTATAGATATAAGCATGCTGACATGAAAGATCTTGAAGAACAATTAAAAGTATCTCAAGCTCAACGTTTCCGTATCATTGTTACTGATGGTGTTTTCTCTATGGATGGTGATATCGCCAGATTAAATGAAATCTGTGACCTTGCTGACAAATACAATGCATTAGTAATGGTTGATGATAGTCACGCTGCTGGTTTCATTGGTAAGACTGGTCGTGGAACTCACGAACACCATAACTGCATGGATCGTGTAGATATCATCACTGGTACACTAGGTAAAGCTCTTGGTGGTGCTATGGGTGGATATACTACAGGTAAGAAAGAAATTATTGACATGTTACGTCAACGTTCAAGACCTTATTTGTTCTCTAACTCATTATCTCCTGTTGTTGTAGGTGCATCTATCTCAGTATTTGATATGCTTTCTGAATCAACAGAACTTAGAGACAAAGTAATGGATAACGCAGACTATTTTAGAGCTAAACTTACTGAAGCTGGTTTTGACATTAAACCATCTGAATCGGCAATCGCTGCTCTTATGCTTTATGATGCACAACTTTCTCAGGATTTTGCTACAAGACTACAAGAAGAAAATATCTTCGTAACTGGATTCTTCTACCCTGTAGTTCCTAAAGGTGCTGCTAGAATTAGAATTCAATTATCAGCTGCTCACTCAAGAGAGCAATTAGATAGAGCTCTTGCTGCATTCATTAAGATTGGAAAAGAATTAAAAGTTATCAAATAGTACTTTTAATACTCTATAATACAAAATAGGCTCTCAATCATGAGAGCCTATTTTTATATATTCAGTGCTTATTATTTATATTCCCCTTTTCTATTCCTTAACTTATATCTTACTCCAGCAACAACTACAGACATTACCGGACTTAATAGATTGAAAAAACAATAAGGTAAATAATCCATTGTTGCAACACCCAGCACTCTTGATTGAGTAGCTCCACAAGTATTCCACGGAATCAGGGGAGATGTTACAGAACCACCATCTTCCAGCGATCTACTCAGAGTCTCTGGAGCAAGATCCATATCCTCATATGCCTCTTTAAACATACTTCCGGAAAGAACAATTGTAAGATATTGATCACAAGTAGTAAAGTTAAAAAATATACATGAAGAGACTGTAGTGGCTACCAACGAAGTTGATGTTTTTACATATTTTAAAAGAGCATATGTAATTCGATATAGGAAACCACCAGCCTCCATTGCTCCTCCAAAAACCATTGCCGTAAGAATCAACCAAACTGTATTTAGCATTCCAGCCATACCACCTGTTGAAAACAACTTATCAATTGAAGAATTTCCTGTTACTAAACTCACATCTCCGAATATCGCTCTCATAGCTGTAATATAGGAAGCTTTAATATAGTTTCCTGAAACTCCCGACACAGTCTCTACAACTTGAGGCTGAAAAATAACTGCAAAAACAGCTCCTAAAAGAACACCTATGAACATAGATGGAATCGGAGGTGTCTTTTTCACAATAATAAAAATCAAGATTCCTGGAACCAATAATAAAAGCGGATTCAATGAGAAATTTGACTTTATAATATTCTGCATTTCTGCAATACTAGCGACATCACCTTTTATATTCAGGAACAAACCCCAAACTATAAACAAAACGAGTGTTATTATGTAAGTTGGAATTGTTGTATACATCATATATCTGATATGCCTAATAATATCAATTCCAACCATAGCAGGAGATAAATTTGTTGTATCAGAAAGAGGTGACATCTTATCTCCGAAATATGCACCAGAAATAATAGCACCAGCAACAATGGCAGGATCAAAACCAAGAGTTTTCCCTACCCCCAACAGAGCAATACCAATTGTTGCTATTGTTGACCAGGAACTTCCTGTGAACAAAGAAACAACTGAACAAATAATTACTGTCGCACACAAAAAAATCGAAGGATGAAGAATATCCAGACCGTAATATATCATAAAAGGAACAACACCACTAATCATCCATGTTCCTGCAAGTGAACCAATCAAAAGCAATATAATCAATGAAGACATTGATGTATTAATTGTCTTTAAGAAAGTTTCCTTTATCTCTATCCACTTCTTGCCATTTCGTATAGCAATTATTGAAGCAACCGTAGCTCCTACCATTAATGCAATTTGAGTAGCTCCACCAAGTACGTCATCAAAAGTAAAAACATTAATTCCAAGAAGAGTGATTAATACCGCTACTGGTAAGAATGATTGAAATAAATTAGGTTTCTTTTCCATACACTATTTTGTTGGTTACAATTATATTTTGGGCAAAGATAATCAATTACTGCATATTTATTCTCTTTATGTGCATATTATGTGCATACAAAATAATTACCTACCCACCCATTTTAACCTTAAACTATTAGATACTACCGACACTGAACTCAATGCCATAGCAGCTCCTGCAATCATTGGATTCAATAAAAACCCATTAAAAGGGAATAATAATCCAGCTGCAACCGGTATTCCTATAACGTTATAAATAAATGCCCAGAATAAATTCTGACGAATTGTACGAACTGTCTTTTTAGACAACTGCATTGCAGTAGATATTTTATTTAAGTCAGAAGATATTATTGTCATTTTTGCAACATCCATCGCAATATCTGTTCCATGTCCCATTGCAATACTAACATCTGCCTGAGCTAATGCCTGTGAATCATTAATTCCATCCCCAACCATTGCCACAATCTTTCCTTGCTTCTGAAGTTCCTCAACATATCCAGCTTTATCAGAAGGCATAACTTCTGATTTATAATATTTTATTCCTAGCTGTCCAGCTATAACTGAAGCCGTCTTCTCGTTATCACCAGTCAACATATGGACAGCTATATTATTAGATTTCAACTCTTCAACTGCATGTATAGAGGTTGCTTTAAGCTTATCTTCAATTGCTATAATTGCAATAACTTCATTTGATGAAGCAAACAGAATATTTGTTCTGGCTTTGGACGACCATGTATTCAATAAATCAGTGATATCATCAGAAATATTAATATGCTTTTCATTTATTAATGATAAATTCCCAACATAGTATTCCATTTCATTCACATTAGCCTTTATCCCTTTTCCAGTTATACTTTCAAACTTAGAACTAAGAACATTTTCCACCTCATCATCATCAATAAAATCAACAACAGCATCAGCAAGAGGATGCTCTGACATACTCTCCAGGGTATAAAGTATATTTTTATACTTCTGTAAATCCGCACTAATAGTCCAATGTACATCAGTCACTTTAGGTTTTCCTTCCGTTAGTGTTCCTGTTTTATCAAGCACTAACGCATTTATCTTATGTGCTAATTCAAGACTTTCGGCATCTTTAATCAATACGCCATTTTCAGCAGCTTTTCCAACTCCAACCATTATAGCTGTGGGAGTTGCCAGACCTAAAGCACAAGGACAAGCTATTACAAGTACTGTAACCATTGATAACAATGCATGAATCAACGCTTCTTGTCCTCCTAATATCATCCAGACAACAAAACTTAATAGAGATATAGAGATTACAACAGGAACAAATACACTAGCTATTTTATCAACCAACCTTTGTACAGGAGCTTTACTTCCCTGAGCTTTCTTTACCATCTCAATGATATGAGCTAAGACGGTTTCTTTACCAACCTTAAGAGCTTTTATCTGAAAACTTCCTTTCTGATTAATTGTCCCGGCATAAACATTAGCACCAACATTTTTTTCAACAGGAATTGGTTCGCCAGATATCATACTTTCATCAACAAAGGACTCCCCTTTCACTAACTTACCGTCTACTGCAATTTTATCTCCTGGCTTAACAATTAATACATCTCCAACTTTAACACGAACGATATCTACCTCTTCCTCTTTACCTTCCTTATCAATTCGGTAAACTGTTTTGGGTTGTAATCCCATAAGATTCTTTATAGCAGAAGATGTACTTGCCTTTGCTCTTTCCTCCAGAAGTTTACCAATTGAAATAAAGGCAATTATAACTGCTGAAGCCTCAAAATACACATGAGCCTCTAGCCCTTTCACTATAAGATAATCTGGATAAACGGTATTTAAAACACTAAAGAAATAAGCTATAGAAGTACTCAGTACAACAAGAGTATCCATATTAACTTGTTTAATTTTCGCTTGCTTCCAGGCATTCTTAAAGAAATGGTTCCCAAAAATAAAAAGCACTGGTGTTGCCAATGCCCACATTATATAATTGGCATATGGAATATTAGTAAATACCATTCCAATTAACATTATTGGAATAGAAAATACAATAGCACCAAATGTTCTATACTTTAACCTTTTATACTCCTTACTTTTAACTTCTTCAACTTCCTCCTCTGTTGAATCTACATGCATTACATATCCCAAAGAAGAAACAGTAGATTGCATTTCTTCTTCAGAAATAATCTTACTATCAAATTCTATATAAACAGAAGAGTCCGCTAAATTCACTGAAGCATTTATAACCCCTTCTAGTGAATTTAACGAACTCTCAACTTTACCTGCACATACTGCACAAGTCATACCTGTTATACTATAAATCTTTTTATTCATTACCAATACTTTAAACTTTTAAAAGCTAAAGTTATGTCTTTTAATACAAATAATTGGTAACAAATGTCACTGAACTTCTACTGAATTCTTTTTTCTATATAACGAGAATTAATAATCCTTAATACCCCCATATAGTCCATCTCCAATTCTATCAAGTCACCAACCTTATAATTCTTTACATTGTCTCCTAAATCAATTACCAACATGTCAGAACTTGCTCCTACAAAGTTTATTTTTTTATCTACAGGCTTAACGTGTTCTTCTCCCACATCTAAAAGTCCTATATCTATAATAGCTCTATAAGTTGTTTCTCCTATAAGATCATCATCAAATTCAAACGAATGGCCATCTACATTTGTACCCATCTCTCCAGTTGGCTGCATTGGCTTTTCAATCAATTCTATTATCTCTGAATATAATCGAAAAACATCCTGATGCATCTCTTCATATGTAGAATTACTATATACATCAGTACCTAAAAATAATGTTTCTCCTACTCTGAAATGATTGACACCTTTTGGCAATATACCTTGGTTGATCAGTGGAATAACAACTGACGATCCGCCAGAAACATATGGAATCTGCCTGTTAAACTTAGCTTCTATTAATTGTTCATAAAGACTCAATTGAATTAATTTATCTGTATTTGGAAGGACTCCATAAAGACAACTGAAATTTGTACCGATACCTACAACTTCAATATTACTCAACTCAAATACTTCACCATAGAAAGACAGCAAATCTTCTCCCATTATTCCTTCTCTGAGTTCTCCAAGCTCAATCATTATAATGATTTTATGAACTTTGTTCTGTCGCTTTGCCTCTTTTGCTAATAGCTTGATTGTATCTAATTCAGTGTTCATGCTTATGTCAGCATACTTCACTACACCTTTTATACCACGTTTAGCTGGAGGTTTTATGTATATTGTTTCAATACTAGAGTCTATCTCTTTAATTATTCTAAGATTTCTGACTCTGGAATCACAGACCTGTGATATTCCCTGCCTCAATAATTCTTCAATATAATCTTTATTTCCACAAAGCAGTTTAGAAACGACACTCCATTTGATATCGTTCTTTTTAAATATATTATCAAGAAATTCAAAATTATCCTTTAGCTTCTTTTTGTCTAATACTACAAATGCCATATCTAATTATTTTTTATATATCGCATTTCCTTATACTTAGTCTTAAATCCTACTTTCTCATATAGGAAAACTGCAGGATTATGTGGTTCTGCATGTAAGGCAATATCTCCATCGGCCAAACGAATAGTCTCTAACATTAACTTTTTCCCTATTCCCTGTCCTCTATAATCTTCGTGGGTTGCTATATAAACAAGTATGTTGTCTGGAATATATCCTTTCATACCAGTTTTATTCACAATAACAGCACCTGTTATTTCTGCGTTATCATTATAAGAAACCAGAATAAATCCTCCAAATGACTTGTATTCTTCAAGTGCATATCCAATACTCTTGTCGATATCAGGTATTGGATCTCCGTATTCTCCCAGGTGTTTAAATAAAAATTCTAATACTCTTTCTCTTTCTTCTTTTTTTGGTTTGTGTGTTGAACTAAATACTTTAGTTATTAACATAAAATAATCTCCTGATATTAATTAATAATACCCATATTATACTGAAAATTAATGAGATATCCAAATACAAAATAAACTCACACTATACAATACAAAAAGAACCCAGATTTTTCAATCTGGGTTCTTACATTTATTATCAACAAATAAAGTTCTTAATCAAGGCTCTTGCTTGGTTGCAGCGATAACAATCTCACGCACATTTACTCCTTGTGGTTGATTGTATGCATACCAAATTGCATTTGCTATATCTTCAGAGCGTAAAACTCCTCCAATCTCTTTCTTCCAATCTTCATAGTCTTTCACCATATCTTCATTTGTAGTATGACCAAGTAACTCTGTTTCTACTGCCCCTGGAGCAATTGTCACCATACGTACACCTGCAAGAGCAGCTTCTTCTCTGGCTCTGTCTGTAAGTGCATGAACGGCAAACTTAGTTCCACAATATGCAGCATGATCGCCATATGTTTTTCTTCCCGCAACTGAACTAACATTAATGATTGTTCCTCTTCCTCTATCTTTCATGTCAGAAAGAACAACTTGCATTCCGTTAAGAACACCCAATACATTAACGTCAAGCATGTTTTTCCACTCCTTAGGATCTTGTACTGCAACATCTCCAAGAAGCATAACTCCTGCATTATTAATAATACAATCAGCAGGACCATATACTTTTTCTGCTTCTTTTACCGCAGAACGAATCTCTTCAATCTCCACAACATCTACTTTTTTACAAATTGTATTAGGTAGATTTAAAGCTTCAAGCTTCTCTAGTCTTCTAGCTATTAACAACAAAGGAAACCCCTGCTCACTAAATACTCTGGCAGTAGCCTCTCCAATACCAGAACTTGCTCCGGTAATGACTACTAATGGTTTATTTATATTTTCCATGATATTCAAATTTATTTAACTGTAACACTTTTTACAGCATCATCAAAGTTAGAAAAAATATTTCCCTCACCAATAAGTTCAATAAGTCCTACTTTCTTTAAATCCTTTCTCACATCATCTCTCACTCCTGATAGAATAACATTAACCCCTCTTTTCTTCATCAATGAAATAACATCTGTAAAGTTCTTAACACCTGTTGAATCGATAAATGGAACGTGTCTCATTCTTATTATTATTCCCTTAGATGAAGCATGAATATCTTTCAATATCTCATTATATTGCTTAGCAGCTGCGAAGAAGAAAGGACCAGAAATCTCAAAAACATCTACACCTTCTGGTAAAATACTGTAATCCTCAAGCATATCAGTGTCTTTCTTAGCAGAATACACCTGACTTGTTTTTGACATTCTTTGCATAAATAATAATGCTGCCAATACAATACCAACCTCAATCGCAATAGTCAAATCTACTAACACTGTTAATAAGAATGTTGTAAGAAGTACTACAATATCATATTTAGAACCCTTTAATATTGAACGGAAAGAACGCCATTCACTCATGTTATATGAAACTACAATAAGGATACCTGCTAAGCATGACATTGGTATTAATTTTGCCCACTTACCAAAGAATAACATTATCAATAATAAAGTTATTGCATGGATTATACCAGCTACTGGAGTACGTCCTCCATTTTTAACATTAGTTGCTGTACGCGCAATTGCACCCGTTGCAGGAATTCCTCCAAAAATTGGAGAGAATATATTTGCAATACCTTGTGCTATTAATTCTGTATTCGATCTATGATTTCCTGATATCATACCATCAGATACTACAGCTGATAATAATGATTCTATTGCTCCAAGCATTGCAATTGTGATTGCAGGCTGTATATAATGACCTAAATTACCTAAATCAACATCTGGCATTGAAAAACTAAATGTTGTTGGGATTCCACCATACACTGTCTCGATAGTATCAACTGGAATATTACACAATGTAACAACTAGACTAACTAATATAATGGCAATAAATGAACCAGGTACTTTTTTGATTATCTTACCTGCATATATAGAAATAAGTACCGTAGCAATTGTTATTCCAAGAGCATATAAGTTCGTACTATCTAAATTTGAAAAATATACTCCCCACTTTGCAAGGAACTCAGAAGGTAAATTTTCTATCTCTAAACCAAGTGCTTGCTTTATCTGTGTAGAAAAAATCACCAAAGCAATACCAGATGTAAATCCTACTATCAGTGGATGTGGAATAAATTTAAGTACAGAACCCAATCTTAATACACCAAAAAGAATCAGAAAGATACCAGCCATCATTGTTGATATCATCAATCCCTCTAAGCCATATTGTTGAATTATTCCATAAACAATAACGATAAACGCGCCAGTCGGACCACCAATCTGAACCCTACTACCTCCTAATACAGAGATAATAAAACCAGCAATAATTGCCGTCACCAGTCCTTTATCCGGCGTGACTCCCGACGCGACAGCAAAAGCAATCGCCAATGGCAACGCTACTATTCCAACTATAATACCTGCAAAAAAATCTTTTTGAAACTGCTCTTTAGAGTACCCACCCTTCAAAATACTGAAGAACTTAGGTTTAAATACATTATTCATTTTGTTTATATCTAATATTTTGCCGCGAATGTAGCAATAAATTAAACATTTGTTCACTAAAATGATATGTTATTCAAATAGTTTTAAGAAACTACAATTTCAAAGCAATACTATCAGAGAATTTATCCCTTTTTCTACTCCCAAAAAACACATACATATAATCGTTCCTAGAGAAGCCCTCTGGGTAAACCACACTTGCAGAATCATTACTCCTGACAGAGTCTAATTCCGTGACTCCCGAAAAATTCTTTCCATTAAAAAACACAGCTAGTAATTCATCATTTTCTCTCTCTTGAGAATCAAGAGAATCACTTTGCCATTTAAGTGCTATACCTTTTTCACCCTTAGTCACTACACTTATTTCAAATGGGTTCTCAAGAACTCCTCTTGACAAACACAATTTACCCGGATCGGCTAGTTCTCCACGTTTATTAAAGGCTTTTATATTAGATTGAACAAACTGATTATATGCTGTCAATCCTTCTATCTTATTCTTTTTCCAAATTGGTGCTACTACTCTTGTCCTTAACGACCTATACAATTTAGCCACTGCCGTTACCCTACCTCTTTGTGACTTTTGATCTTCTGACCATGAGCTTGCTGTTCTTTCTTTTTGTAAACCTCTTACGGTATTTCCGGCAAAAACCAAATTGCCTATCTTACCAGATAACAATCCATTCTTAATCTTTCCCATTATTAATAAACATTTAAAATTCACTATAATAAAGATACAACAAGTACTACATTTACCAATGGATTGGGGGTCACATTTCTATACTTACTGTAAATTATGATACAAAAAGGATACAGAAACCATACAGAAACCATACAGAAAGGATATAGGAATTTAGTCGCTGATATATGGCTAAGTACAAGACATTATTAACCTTTATAAAGAGTTTATGAAATATTAACTAATCTTGTTGATAATAGAATTGCATAAAATGGCATCTTTTCTAGATTTTTTATAAATTTGAGGCTATCAAGAAGTTATTTAAAATTTGTTTTTAAGATGTTTACATTTTATATCGAGATGAAACCAGAGAGCAAAAAGTTATTCCTAAATATAAAGCAGAGAGACGAGTACTTATAGTCTTTCACTATCCACGTAGTGCGTAGTGCACAATTTTTCAATATTACTTTAATTGTTGATTGATAACAATCGACCTATACATTAACAGACTGAGAGCACATACCTACAATATTCGTATACGCAATCGTTTGTAATTCAAAACAAGAAATATGGCTAATTTTAAAGAAATGGTAGACGCTCCTGTGGGGAGTAAATATATATTACAAGGAAATCAGGCTTTTGCTTTAGGAGTTATGCATGCAGGATACCACTGCGTAGAAGGATATCCTGGTACTCCAAGTACAGAAGTTATAGATAAATCACTTGCAAAAGTGCAAGACAAAATACAGGTTGGATGGGACGTTAATGAGGCTGTTGCAGTAGCTGTAGGCGTTGGTCATGCAGTGGCTGGACACGACACTTTGGTGACAATGAAAACTCCAGGTGCTTTTCAGGCTGGTGACACAAT
>Ga0193964_1001340_pt1 | contig 10807 bp, 9 predicted proteins | sample FB_7_MG_FD_140323 | JGI IMG/M metagenome (GOLD analysis project Ga0193964, IMG submission 140323) | Microbial mat bacterial communities from the Broadkill River, Lewes, Delaware, United States - FB_7_MG | ecosystem: Environmental > Aquatic > Freshwater > River > Microbial mats | place: USA...
AATTATGAGACACGAATGTTATTTCTGTCATATCAGGACAATTGAAACACTTATTGATAAGTTTAAACCTGATGAACAAGTTGCGCAAAATTTTATTTTTTCAGTCCACAAACTTATTGAATCCAATCGGGAACTTTCAAACCCTCAGTTGGCAACTGAAATTCACCGCATGGCCAAGATCCATCTTAGCAATACGGACCTATATGCCGAAGAAAAATTAAAGGCCAATGATATCCTTTTAAAAGAATACCCATATTGGGAAACCATAGTGAATGAAAGCGAAAATTCTTTTTTCACAGCGGCAAAACTGTCGGTTATCGGTAATATAATTGATTATGGCGCCCAAAGTGTTAATGACGACATTTCGGATCAAATTGACTCTTTTTTTCATAAAAATTTACAAGTTGATATGACGGCGGAATTACAAGATGAAATCCGTAAAGCTGAAAATATTTTGTACCTAGGCGATAATTGTGGCGAAATCGTTTTTGATAAATTATTCATTGAAACAATGAAGCATCAAAACATTACGTTTGCTGTACGGGGAGAACCTGTAATCAACGACGCAACACTTGAAGATGCAAATCAAGTAGGCATTGATAACGTTTGCAGGGTTATTTCCAATGGTTTTGATGCGCCTTCAACACTCATTGAATTTTGTTCAGACGAATTTGCAGAAGCATATAATAATGCTGATCTTATCATATCCAAAGGGCAGGGCAATTTTGAAGGTCTTATGGAAAGTTCCCATCCGAATCTATTTTTTTTGTTAATTGCAAAATGTTACCCAATAGCAAATTTACTGGGTGTGAATAAAAATGATATGGTTATTTCAAAATCAGTTTTAGGCTTGAGATCAGAAGTAGATAACATTAAGAAAGGGGGACAGGTATAAATGCCATGGATAAATAAAGAAGCGTGTACGGGATGCGGAATATGCGTTGATGAATGTCCTGCCGGGGCAATTTTCATGGAAAAAGATATTGCGTTTATAACAAATGAAACGTGTATCCGATGTGGAATTTGTCACGATGTATGCCCGGAGGATGCCGCGCGTCATGACGGAGAGCGAATCCCTGAAGAGGTGCAATCAAATTTAGCTTACGCCAAAAAGTTGTTGGCGCATGAACATTATGCCAATGATAAGGCAGAGCAAAAGCAGCTTATCGAACGTTTAAAGCGCTTTTTTACTAAAAATAAAAAAGTGGCGGAAAAAACCATTGAGCAGCTTGAAATCCTGAAGAACACGGAATACCAATAGTAAACCAATTCTGGAAATGGTTTACTATAACAGCCATTGCCTGGCTTCGGTCGCCTTTGTCCTTTCCTGAAGCATTGGCGGATGGGTTAAATTTGGATGCGTTTGATCCCGTATGCCAGAATAATTCCGAAAACAGCCCCGATCGCCAGGTTGGCGGCAAGGGTTAAGGCGACGATGGTCACAATGATAAACAATTCATTTCTGGCGTGCATGTCACTGATGGTCAGGGCAAGCTGACTTCCGGCAAATACCAGCAGTACGCCTAGAATGGACATGGGGATCAAAAAAAGCACATAAATAAATCCTGCCCCCAAAATCAGGGCAAGGCCTGTCATGATCCCGCCGATGATCAGATTTGAACCGGCGGTTTTGGCGCCGAATCGGTAGTGGGCGGCAAGACCGCCTGCCCCGTGACACATGGGCATGCCCCCGAAAATAAAGCTTAAAAGATTACCCGCCGCCATGGAAAAGCACAATGCCGTGTAGGTCATTTTCTCGGCATTGTCTCCAAAATAGTCCTTTGAAAGATCGGCCTGGGCGATCACCGCATTACCCAGGGTCATGGGTAGCTGGGGGAGAACCACGGCAAATAAGGCAAAGGTGAAGTCCGGCAAGGCGGGAAATCCATGGGGGAAAAGGGCGGGGAAATACAGGCCCGGTTTAAGGGTGTCAATGCCCTGTTTTGTGCCCAGAATCAGGCCGAGGAACAGGCCCAGGGCAATTACGATAAGGGCGGCCGGCAGTTTTTTGTTGTTTAAAAAGGCCAGGGTAACAACTATTCCGCAAATACCGATAATAAGGGTGATGGGAACAAAACCTGCGGATTGGATCGTAAGGTAGGGTTCCGCGACCTGCTCAGCCCCTTTGAGCAGGGCTTTGCCCAGGATCATCTTCGTCCCCTTGACCATGAGCAGAAGTCCTGTGGACAACTGGATACCCCGGATTACGGATCGGGGGATGTATTTGCCGAATTTGTCCATGGATCCTGTGGCACCGATCACCACAAGGCAGAGAAACATGAGAAATGCGGATGCCTGGATCTGGGGCGCTGTCATAGCGGTGGCAATGGCATAGGTGCCGATCACCTTCATGGGTTGTACCGGCACGGTGATACCGTAATATACACCGCAGGCAATATAGAAGACGCCCATGGAGAAAAACAGCCCTACGGGGTCAAGGCCGTTGACCAGGATCATACCAAGTGCTATGGGCAGGATGGTGCCAAGGTCCCCCATGGCACCTGCAAATTCGTTTCGGTTAAATAGGTATTTGGGTTGTCGGTTTTTCATATCGCTTTACATGCGCGTTTTAATAAGTTTTTGGTTTATTTCCATGCGTTGTTGTGGGTTGATCCTTGCAACCCATGGCCGTTATATCAAATTTTTAATAAGTTGTTAAATTACTTTATGCTTTGTTGTGGGGTGAGTCTCGGTGCCGTTGGAGCAGATCAGTCCATGGCTGTTATATGAAAGAACCACCAACGACCTGAATTCTTTCATGGTTTGTTGTGGGCACGCTAACGACCGTTCAAGGCGGCCCATGGCCGTTATTGCCCAACAATGCCGGGGCTCAGGCCGGCGCCTTGGTTTTATCCAGGAGATCCGCCAGTAGCTGTTTGGCTTTTTGAATGTAGGATACCGGCAAAAGGTCTTTCATGGCCTTGTCGTCTGCAAAGCGCATCAGCATGGCTTGGGCAAAGTACCTGTTGCTCATGAAAAACTGGGTAAAATGAGGGGCAGGGGGCCTGGGTTTGGAAATGATATAGGTCTTAAAAAATATTCGGTAAAATTCGCGTTGGGGCCGGTAATGGACGGCAAACGCCTGGAGTCGTTTATTGATTTCGGGAATGGCGTCTTTGGGCGGTACCTTTTTACCCGCACATTCTTCAAGGGTAAAAAAGCTTTTTTCCATAAGTGTGGCCCGTATGCTGACCATGATTTCCCGATCCGTGTCGTGGGTCACTTCACAGATCATGTTGCAAAGATTTAAAACCGCTTCTAAAGATTCAAGGTTGGTTTCAAAAATCAAAGCAATATAGGCATTTTTTACCTCCTTTTTTTCATCCGTAAGCCGGGATTCATCCAGATCAAGATTCTCAATGGCCCGCCGGATTTCAAATAACGCACTTTCCACCTGCTCCAGGCGGGCAGTGCTGTTGCCCTCTTCCATGAACACCTGGTTAATTTTGTTTACAAGCCCCTTGAACAACAGCTGGAAAAGATCATTCACCGGCGGCTGGAATGCCGGGGTCTGGGTAAATTCCCGGCAGAACCGTGTAATATGGGGGGTGCTGAACAAGATATTCATCCTGTGTCGCAGGGCGGAAACCGCTGTCTGATGAGGGTTATTCCCCTCTCCAAGCGCTTTGGGCCATACTTCGAAAAACAGCCACAGCATATTTTGCCTGAGCTTGGAAAATGTATCGCCGATGATGGATCTGGAAGGAATGTTCAGAATTTGACTTAACCGATAAGTCATCGCCAGGAATCGGTCCATCTTTTTTAATAAACCATAGATGGCGGTATCCAGCTTTTCCATGGACTTGAAGTACTCTTTTTTGTTTTCTTGGCTGGTTACGATCCGGGCACGGGTATAAAGTAGTTTGGTGAACATCTCATTGTAGCCGGCGATCTCCTGCCGGGCTTTACTCGTAATGGCGCCCAGGGTTGTTTTTTCCATGCTCGGCAGCCTGGCACCGGCCAGCCGACAGATCAGGTCTGCGTCATTAATATCTTCGATATATTCGAACCATGGCTTGTCCTGGGCCAGGCTGAAAATAAGCCCTTTCAGGGTATTGGAGACAAGGTTTTTATAATCCATGCCCTTCGTGCTTTGTTTAATAATGGACTGTATATCAGGATTAAGCAGGCTGTCGTCCTGGTTTCCCAGATTGGATTTTGCCAGGTGAAAATAGGTAATGATGACATTGGTGGTGAGCAGTTCAATGGTGGTCTTAGTATCTGCCTCCTGGATATCCTCCTGGGAAATCCTGACCCCTATATCAAATGAGATCGCCGGCAGATCCTGGATCAGTATTTTAAACAGCGTATAAAGTGCCTCGATATGCTGATCCGGCAGCATAAATTGCATTTTTCCCATCTCTTCAAGGAAAAAACGGGTAATCCGTTTGATGGGGACAAGGGGGTAACCGCGCTCGTCTTCGGGATATTTTTTTACAGGCGTCAGGCCTTCGCCCCCCCGGCGCATGATCTCCGGCATGTCGTTGGTATACAGCCTGTCCCGGAACGTCCGGACTTTATTTTCGTCTAATATTGTCAACGATGTCTATTCTCAATGCAGTGTCTCCGTCTGTGGTGACAGGGGTTTGAAGAATTTTTACATTATTTTTGATCTCAAGAATTTCCATGGATACATCCGGGCCGTTTATCATGGTTCCCTGGATGATCTGGCCTGAGACAACCGCCTGGGCGACCCCCGGGTTTCGTTGTTGCCACCGGGTGAAATTGTTTTGTTCGCTTCTCAGTTTTTCAAGGGTGCGTTCCAATTCGGTTAATTCAGCCTTGAATTTTTCTCTCTGTTTCTTTTTTTTTTCAATACGGTCAAGCAATTGGTTAAGCTCTTTGTCCAACCGCACCAGCAACCGGCTGTTCACCTGTGTCTGGGATTTAAGTCCGCGTGTGGTGGGATCGCCTTGGGTTTTTGACAGCAAAAAATTTTCGTGTCCGGCTCTGTCGATTTCGTGAACCAGTCCCAATGTCTCTGTTGTGTCGCGGGAAATTTCTTCGGACAGGGAACCCAGCTTCTCATTGATAAGCTCTTGCCCGTCCAGCGTGTGTTCAATTCGGTCCTGGATATTTTTTAGTTCCCGGGCAGTGAAGGTGTCAACACCAAAGGTAACGGTGTTGGGCACGGATTTTTCGGTACCCAGGTGCTGGGTAAAAAGCCCTTTGTTGCAGGTGATGTCCGAAGAGATAATTTCTCCATTCTTGACGATTACCGCACCGGAGGCGATGATCCGGCTGTCCAGAATTTCTTTATCCACGGAAAGGTTGCCCAGGCAGTAAATAGTGGAGTTCTGCACAAATCTTATGCTGACATTGCCCCGGGCATATACACTGCCGCCGATCATCCCGTTGAGAACCGTAACATCTCCTGTGGCCCGGATTTCTCCGCCGTCCACCGTGCCGACGCGGACCACACGGCCCACGGCTTTAAAGCCGGCCTTGAGTGTGCCTCTGATGACGATATCTCCGTCATAGTCAATGTGCCCGGTTTCGAAATTGACATCATTGGGCGCAGTAAAGGCATGGTTTACCTGAACTTTGTTGGATCCGTCAAGTGTCGGGGTGCCGCTGATTTCGGCATAGAGTTCAAGGCCGTCGGAAGATCGGATAATCCCTGTGCCGTATTTCAGGGCCGTGTCTGCCACAGCAGGAACGGAAAGAACCTGAGCAAAGATATTTTTTCCCTCACCGGCTTCCGTCATGGGAAATTTTTTTGCCAGCAAGCTTCCTTTTTTCACCCAGGGAATAGGGCCTCTGTCTTTGAAATCAATGTTGCCGTCTTCATCAATCCCCCCGGCCTTGAGGTGGTCTGTTTCAAAAAAATATTCGATCCTTGCATCCTTGCCCGGTACCGGATCAGTTCCCCGCGCCACCCGGAACGGTTTGGTTTTGAATCCCGAGGAATCTATGAATTTTTCCACCTCAGATGATTCAACCAGACCGTAAACGATACCGTTTTCTTCCAGTTGTTCAATGATTTTTGCGGCAGCCACCGTGTCTTTAAACGTATCTGTTTTTTTTATAAAAGCCGCCATACCGGAGGCATCAATTTTCAATATTACGCCGCAGTCAAGCTCTCTTTCCAGGGAATAATCGGTCTGTTGGGGCTCAGGATTTGCCACAGGCTTGGATGGCCGGGCCGTCCCCTGGGCCTGTTCACTTTGAAGCTGCTGTCTGATCTGGTGGAACTGTTCCTGGTTAAGTGTCTGGTCTTGGATCCATATTTTACCGATAGGCTCTGGTTGTCTTTTTTCCGAAAGTTTGTTCGTCTGCCGGGTCATCTCCCCAAGGAACTGTTCTTTGCTGACAAGACCTAGGTCAACGGCACAATTTCCGAATACCTTATTTTTCTGGATGGTTTTTAACGCAGCATAATTGGCCAGAAGCGCTTTCATCTGTTTGTCGGTAAGAATATTTTCTTTTTCAAAATAGTTCTTTAACGCAAGATCAAGGTTGTCTGCGTCGCGACATGCTTCTATAGCTTGTGCGCACTGGGCGTTTGTAATGAATTTTTTTTGTAAGGCAAGTTTTTCTAACATATAGATCGTCGTATTAAATGAGAAATCATATTGCTGCAGTATGCCAACCGTGCTGCAACTTAAAACGGCGCCCTTTATCAAGATCCATCCAGGTTGGAAATGAATTTTTTTATTGTGGCCTATCAAGGGGAAAACTTCAAGAAAAAACAAAATATCCCAGTCATTTTGGATAATTCAGGAATGTTCTTCGGTAAAATCGTCGGGCGTTTGAAAAGAAAACCCACTGATGTTTTTTAAGGCAGGGTATTTGATATAACTATTTGACAAAACCCGTGATTTGGATTTATTACGAAGGTTGACCGCGTCTCCGGGTCGGCGGATGAGATATACCTGCAATATTTCTCATCTCAGGGTCAAGCGGAACCTGAGTGAACAAAAATAGTGGCTGAACGAACATTTGTGGTTTTTTTGTCCAGCTTATTTAATCTGCGATCCTAAATAAATGCATGTGAAAAAAATAATGTCTATGTCTGTAGAACTTTAGTTGAATAGGCCGATCTGCAAGGATGCATTTAAAACGATAATACGAAGGAGGGTTCTATATTGGAAAGCTACGCCATTGAATCAAAAAAGAAAAAGAGCAGGCTTCCGGCCCGCCTGGATTTTCTCCAGAGCTCTACCGGTCTTGTTTTGGGGCTGTTCGTGTGTGTGCACATCGTTTTGATCGCCAGTATTATCCTTGGGCCGCGATCTTTTAACTGGGTATCCCAAAACATGGCCCTGACCGGTTTTATCTGGATCCCAGGGACAAGCGGACCGATGAAGAATTTTACGAGGTCATCGGTGATGATGACGGGGGTGGCGGCTGCATGACCCTTTTGGGGTGCGAGGATCACTGCCCCAAGAATTTGCCCCACCAGGCTCAGATTGCTTTCTTAAGACGCAGGATGACCATGATTAAATAGTGCCCGACCAAAACCGTAAATATTGCCGATTAATTCGTTGGTCGCAACTTTTCCAGGTTTTCGTTCAAACACTAAACTAGGAACACCGAAAAATATAAAAGAAAATTGGACAATTGGTTCGGACTTTTATATTAACTATTGCAAATAATGTCGGCAGGCAGCAAACAATTAATATTGCTGCTTGTCAGATCTTCTAAAAGAGGGACAAACTAAAAGAGGGACAAACTAATGGAATTTAACTATGAACCCATGTTTCCGTTGAAAAAGGATGCAACGCAATACCGCCTGTTGACTAAGGACCATGTCCGGGTCCGGGAATTTGAGGGCAAGGATGTGGTCATGGTGGAGCCCGTTGCATTGACTCTGCTGGCCAACGCTGCATTTAAGGATGTGGCCCATCTATACCGGGCCGAACATCTGGCGCAGGTGAAAGCCGTAATTGATGACCCTGAAAGTTCTGACAATGACCGTTATGTAGCCCTAGAGCTTTTGAAAAACGCTGTAATTTCTGCTGAAAAGGTCTATCCCATGTGCCAGGACACCGGCACCGCCATTATTATGGGCAAAAAGGGCCAGCAGATTTGGACTTGGTCCGAGGATGAGCGCGAATTATCCCAAGGCGCCTTTGAAGCCTATACAAAAACCAATTTGCGTTATTCCCAGAATGCACCGCTCACCATGTACGACGAAGTGAATACCAAAAATAATATGCCTGCCCAGGTGGACATCGCTGCGGTCCAGGGCGATGAATACAACTTCCTGTTCATGGCAAAAGGCGGCGGTTCTGCCAATAAAACAGCCCTGTTCCAGATGACCAAGGCCGTACTCAATACCGAAGAGAGTCTGATTGAATTCATGCTCAAGGAAATGAAACACTTAGGCACAGCAGCCTGTCCGCCCTATCACATCGCATTTGTTATTGGCGGCACCTCTGCGGAACTCAATCTTAAGGCAGTGAAACTGGCATCGGCCAAATATCTGGATACCCTGCCCACCAAGGGCAGTGAAACCGGACATGCATTCAGGGACATCGACCTTGAGCAAAAAGTTCTGGAGCGGTCCTGGGACTTAGGTCTTGGGGCACAGTTCGGTGGCAAACATTTTGCCCTGGATATCCGTGTTGTAAGACTTCCCCGCCACGGGGCTTCCTGTCCCATCGGCATTGGGGTTTCCTGCTCTGCTGACCGTCAGATCAAGGGCAAAATCAACCGGGACGGCATCTTCTTGGAACAGTTGGTTGAGAACCCGGCAGAATACCTGCCCACCAGCGAACCTGAAATGGCACCCGCTGTTGAGGTTGACCTGAACCGCCCCATGGATGAAATTCGGGCTGAACTGACCAAATATCCGGTATCCACCCGCCTGTCTTTGAGCGGAAAAATTATTGTGGCCAGAGACATTGCCCATTCCAAGTTCATGGAACGGCTTGAAGCGGGCGAAGGACTGCCCGATTACACTAAAAACCACATCATCTATTATGCCGGTCCGGCAAAAACACCCGAAGGCGAAGCTTCAGGATCGTTTGGGCCCACCACAGCGGGCCGCATGGATCCCTATGTACCTATTTTCCAGAAAGAAGGCGGTTCCATGGTTATGCTGGCCAAGGGTAACCGGTCCCAGGTCGTTACCGATTCCTGTAAGGCCAATGGCGGTTTCTATTTAGGTTCCCCTGGTGGTCCGGCTGCACGTCTGGGCAAGGACTTTATTAAAAAGGTCGAATTGGTTGAATATGAAGAACTGGGCATGGAAGCCGTGTGGATGATTACGGTGGAAAATTTCCCTGCGTTTATCATTGTTGATGATAAGGGCAATGATTTTTTTGAGGGCCTGGTATAAATATTCATCTAATAATTGATCTGTTTTTGTAGAAAAGCCTTTGTTTTTCTATGGAGTCAAAAAAGCTAAACAGGACAGGCAGGGCTGCCGAATCTACTTACGGTGCGTGTCTGTCCTGTTTCCATCTTTGGACAGGAGAATTATATGGAAGTCATTTTGCTGATGGCCTCAACCGTGGACGGTAAGATTGCCCGGGATTCCAGCCAGGTTGTGGACTGGACCGGCAAAGCCGATAAAAAATATTATGTGGAACTGACCAAAAAGGCCGGTGTCATGATCATGGGATCAAAAACCTATGACACCATTGGCAAGCCCCTGCCGGGTCGCCTTAATGTCGTTATGACCCGGGATAAATCCAGGCAAAGTGATCAGGACAACCTGATATTTACGGATCTATCCCCGGCCAAGATTCTTGAAGACCTTGAGCGTAAGGGGTACACCAGCGTTGCTTTAGTTGGCGGATCCGTCGTCAATACATTGTTTATCCGGGACAACCTGATCACCCAGGTGCACCTGACCTTGGTGCCTCGGCTGTTCGGTTCGGGGCTGTCCTTATTTGCCCCGCCCCTGGAGCTTGACCTTGACCTGTCGTTGGAGTCCACTAAAGATCTCGGAAGCGGGCACATTTTGCTCATTTATCATCTGGTAGCCCATGAAAAACAGTAATGTTGCACAGAAGAAAAAAAATTTCGTTGTCCGCTTTTTTGAATGGGTCGCAAAGGGAACTCAAAAGGCCAATAAACAGGGCCGTGGTCCCTGCAAATCCTGAGGCCCGAAAAAATGATTGGCCCGTGAGGTCAACAATCCTTAGAGTCTGTTTAAAAATAGATGAATCGGCTGCAATCACATGAGAATGGCCCCAATCCCCCCTAATTTTTAAACAGGCTCTTACCCAGTTTATGAAAAGGAGTGCTCGTTATGTACAAAAAACAAAGAATCCGGGTTGCCCCCATCTGCTGCGGGCTAGCTTTGCTGTGTGTTTTATTGGTGTGGGCTCTACCCGTTGGTGCCTCTTCCAAGGAAAATACCTTTCAATTGGATCAATTTGTTGACCCCGAAACCTGCGGGGCATGCCACGATGAGATTATGGCCCAGTGGGAGGGTTCCATGCACCACCTTTCCCATAAAGACCCGGTTTATCTCAGGGTGGCAAAATTTTTCCGCCAGGGCCTGACCGATGCCGGCCATATTGAGGAGGCCGAGTCCTGCGTGAAGTGCCATACTCCTGTGGGCGTTGTTACCGGTTTCCCGGAAAAATTGTCCGATGATCTATCCCAGACCCCGGATATCCCTGCCCAGGGCATCCAATGCGACTATTGCCACGTGGCCGTAGACGTCAGCCGGATGTACAACAACGGACTGGTTTTATCCCCGGGACAGGGTGAAGATGATCCCGGGGTCAAGTATGGTCCCTTTGACGATGCTGAACCTGAGTTCCACGACGCCGCTTTCTCAAAACTGCATACCGATTCAAAAATCTGCGGTACCTGCCACGATGTCAAACATGTGGTATTTGGCACC
>Ga0193964_1001342_pt1 | contig 10764 bp, 8 predicted proteins | sample FB_7_MG_FD_140323 | JGI IMG/M metagenome (GOLD analysis project Ga0193964, IMG submission 140323) | Microbial mat bacterial communities from the Broadkill River, Lewes, Delaware, United States - FB_7_MG | ecosystem: Environmental > Aquatic > Freshwater > River > Microbial mats | place: USA...
TTAGTGATAGGTGGTATAATGTATAATTCAGAAACAACTCCGGTAAATCATTTAGCTCAGAATAAATCACACATAAATAAAGCTGCTAGAAACAATCAAGCTATACTTATTACATCATCAGGAGAATCAATTAAGCTCGGAACTCCTTCTAAGAAATCTATAAACATTGAAAAAGGTGTTGAGATTAGCAGAGAAAATAAAGATGGTCTAAAGTATATCAAAAATAAAAATATCAAGACAGAACAAATTGTATATAATACACTTAGAACCCCTATAGGCGGGGATTTCCAAATTGAGTTGTCCGACGGAACAAAGGTATGGCTTAATAGTTCAAGTGAATTAAGATATCCTGTGAATTTTGGAGACAGAGATAGAGAAGTTGAGATAAAAGGAGAAGCATACTTTGATGTAAGCAAAACAGGAAAGAAATTTATTGTACATACTAATGAAATGTCTGTTGAAGTATTAGGGACAAAATTCAACATCATGGCATATGAAGGAGAAAAATCAATAGAAACAACTCTCGTTAGCGGTAGTGTGAGAGTTAATACTGATAAAAACAAAGACGGTGGTATACATCTAACCCCTGGAAAACAAGCTAGTTGCAATAGATCAAATGGATATATCACAAAGAAATCTGTTAACACAAAACTATATACTGGATGGATAGAAGGTTATTATAGATTTGAAGATAAACGTTTAGAAGATATCTTAAGATATATATCTCATTGGTATGATGTTGATATCACATTTAAAGACATAAACACAAAAAATATAACACTAACTGGAAAATTACACAAGTTTGATGATTTCAAGATAATCGCAGATATGATAGAAAAGATCTCAGATGTGAAAATAGAAGTAAAAGGACGTAAAGTGGAAATTTCTAAAAAGAATTAAATAGAACCCAAAATCGGAAAACGCGCTAACATTTTCCGATTATTACAAATAATGAATACCTGGGCGGGTATTCTTAATATTAATGTATCAACTACAAATGTATGAAAAAAAAATTTTTTCTGTACCTGTTCTCTTCTCTTTTTGTGAGATTTAGAGGATTACGCACAGCTAAGAACGTATTAATTCTGATGCTTTTGCTCAGTACACAAGTACACGCAAATGTATTTTCTCAACAAAAAATCAGTGTTACTTTAAAAAACTCTAACCTAACAGAGTTGATTAAAGTAATTGAGTCTCAAACAGATCTAGGTTTTTTATATGATTCAGAGGACCTAAAATCTGCAAAACCAATATCAATTAGTGTAACTGGTAAATCTGTTGAAAACATCCTTGATTTAGCTTTAAGAGGAAGCGGTTTAGGATATGAGATAAACCACAAAACAATACTTATAAAAGTTCTTACTCAAGAAATCCAACAAGAGAAGACTAGAGTGATTACTGGTATTGTAATAGACGACACCAACTATCCATTACCTGGAGTATCTGTTCTTATAAAAGGAACAAATGAAGGTATTTCTACTGATGTAGAAGGTAAATTCACTTTAAGTATTCCTACAGATAAAAAGATTGTTCTTGAATTTTCTTTCATTGGAATGCAAACTCAAGATGTAGTTGTTGGAAAAAAGAAATCACTTAAAGTAATAATGAAAAACTCAGCAGAAATGCTTGACGAAGTTGTTATTTCTACTGGTTACCAGAAAATTGATCGTAAACTTTTTACTGGATCAGCTGCAATAGTAAAAGCAGAAGATGCAAAAGTAGATGGAGTTGCAGACGTTAGTCGTATGCTTGAGGGTAAAGTTGCCGGAGTTTCTGTACAAAACGTATCGGGGACATTTGGAGCTGCTCCTAAAATTCGTGTTCGTGGTGCTTCTTCTATATATGGAGATACAAAACCTCTTTGGGTTGTTGATGGTGTCGTTCTTGAAGATGTTGTTGACGTTACTCCAGACCAGTTATCTTCAGGTGATGCTACAACATTGATCTCTTCTTCTGTTGCTGGATTAAATGCAGATGATATTGAAAATTTCCAGATTCTTAAAGATGCATCAGCGACAGCTCTTTATGGAGCCAGAGCAATGAATGGTGTAATTGTAATTACAACTAAGAGAGGACATTCTGGAAAAAACGCAATTAAAGTTTCATCTGAATACACTATGAAGATGAAACCTAATTATGGTGATTATGATATCATGAACTCTCAGGATCAGATGGAGATGTTTATGGAAATGCAAGATAAAGAATGGCTAAATCATGCAGATATGATGCGTTCAAAGGATGGTGGGATATTCTTTAAAATGTATCAGTTAATCAATTCATATGAAGACGGTAAATTTGGTCTTGCAAACACTCCTCAGGCTAGAGCTGCTTACCTATCTCGTTATGAAAGAATAAACACTGACTGGTTTGACATATTATTTAGAAACTCAATACAACAAAATCATTCTGTATCATTCTCTGGCGGTTCAGAAGCATCTAAATTTTATGTATCTACTTCATGGTTGAACGACGAAGGATGGACTATTGCTGACAGAGTTGATAGATATACAATCAACATGAGAGGTGATTTTGATATTACTGAAAAGTTAAAAGTAGGATTACAGACAAAGGGTTCTATGAGAGATCAAAAAACTCCTGGTACATTCAACCGTACTAACGATGCCGTTAACGGTAACTATTCAAGAGAATTTGATATAAATCCATTTTCTTACGCTCTAAATACAAGTAGAACTATCTCTCCTTATGATGAAAATGGTAACCTTGAGTACGTAAGGATGAATTATGCTCCATTCAATATTATCCAGGAATATGATAACAACTACATTAATCTTAATGTACTTGATTTATCTCTTCAGGGTGATTTAGACTATGAATTCAATAAGCATCTTACTTATAAGTTCACTGGATCGATGAGATTTGTTAAAACAACCAATGAGCACATCATTAAAGAAGGTTCTAATGTTGTTGCTGCATATAATGCTGGTGTAGACGATCCAATTATTTCAGGTTCAAATAAATATCTATGGAAAGATGTTTCTCTTCCAGACGCAAGAAAAGTTTCTGTACTTCCAAATGGAGGTTTTTATAATAAAGAGGCTAACTATATGGAGAACTACTACTTTAGAAATATGCTTAATTATAACAATATTTTTGATGAAGTTCACTCTGTAAACATCATGCTTGGGCAAGAGCTTAGATATGTAAATAGAAAATATGACTATTTCAATGGATATGGATTCCAATATAGCAAAGGCGGAACAGCTTTTACAGATCCTAATATCATTAAAATGACTAATGAATCAGGATTTTCTTACTTTGGAATGCAAGAACTAAGAGATAGATTTGTTGCAGGATTCGTAAATGCAGCATACTCATATAACGGTAAATATACTGTTAATGTAACTGGACGTGTTGACGGTTCAAATCAATTAGGACAAGCAAAAAGTTCAAGATACTTACCAACATGGAACCTATCTGGAAAATGGAATGCTAAAGATGAAGCTTTTTTAAGTGATGTTGATTGGTTATCATACCTTTCTTTCAGAGGGACATATGGATTAACAGCATCTATGGGGCCTGCTAACAATGCTACTGTAGTGTATGGAAATACAATTACTACATCTCCGTATGATTCTGAGAAACAGAATGCAATGTACATCAGATCTCTTGAAAATTCTGAATTAACTTGGGAAAAGCAATATGAAACAAACCTTGGTTTTGACATAGGATTTTTCAACAGAATCTCTTTAAGTGTTGATGCATACGTAAGAAAAGGTTTTGATTTAATTGCAGGCGTTAGAACTACTGGAATTGGTGGTGAAGGCTGGAAATATGCAAACTATGCAGATATGACATCTAAAGGTATTGAATTCAGTCTTGGAACTCAGAATATTGTTCAGGACAACCTTAAATGGAATACAAACATTACATTCGCATACAATCATAACGAAATTACTAAGCTAAAGAACCGTCCTATCATATATGATTTGGTAAAAGCTGAAGGTGGAGCTCTACAAGGTGGTCCTGTACGTGGTCTATATTCAATCCCTTTTGCAGGATTAAGTGAAGAAGGACTTCCTCTATTTTACGATGAAAACGGAGAAATAACAAGCGAGGTATACTTCCAGGATGATAGTATCGATCACCTTAAATATGAAGGTTCTATCGATCCTAAAATAACTGGTGGACTTTCTAATAATGTTAAGTATAAAAACTGGACTATGAACGTTTTCTGTAGCTACCAGTTTGGTAATATGATTCGTCTATATCCATCTTTCCATGCTTCATACAGTGATATGGATGCAATCTCGAAAGACATGAAGAACAGATGGGTACTTCCTGGCGATGAGAACAGAACAAACATACCTACTATCGCAGACAAGAGAACATATGAAAAATATAAATATGAACTTGAACCTAGATATAACGCTTATAATTTCTCTGATGCAAGAGTAGCAAAAGGTGATTTTATTCGTTTAAAAGAAATTTCTCTGGAATATGCTATTCCAACAAATCTATTATCAAGATTTGGACTTACTAAAGCATCTATAAAGGCACAAGGGACAAACTTATTCCTTTTATATTCGGACAGTGCATTAAATGGTCAGGATCCAGAATTCTTTGGAACTGGAGGAGTTGCACTACCTGTACCTAAACAATTTACATTCTCACTTAAGTTAGGATTCTAAAATAAAAGCTATGAAGAAAAAAACAATATACATACTAGGTTTAATCATGACATTAGGTTTCATGTCGTGTGATGACTATCTTGACGTTACACCAGATAATAGAGCCTCTCTAGACTCTGATGTAAAAGTTAAAGAACTTCTAACTAGTGCATATCCGGAATTAGGTTACGGATTATTCAGTTTCTCTATGTCGGACAATGCTCGCGACAAAGGTATAGGACACATGTCTGACATGAGTAATACTGAAGGATATTTCTGGAAAGATTTTACTTCAACTACACAGGATTCTCCATCTGGATTCTGGGACGCATGTTACAATTGTATTGCTACTGCCAACCAATCGTTAAAATATATAGAAGAAAATAAGGTTGATAACAAAATTCCAGACAACCTATTGCCATTCTACGGTGAAGCTCTATTAATAAGAGCATATAACCACTTTATGTTGGTTAACTTCTTCGGTAAGCACTATAACCCAGATACAGCTTCTGAGGATCTTGGTGTACCATATGTAACAGAAGTAGAAGATGTTGTATTTAAGAACTATAAGAGAAGTACAGTTCAGGAAGTTTATGATTTCATCGAAACAGACTTCAAGGAAGGAATCAAATACATAGATGATACTTCTTATGATTCACCTAAATTCCACATGAATTATGCAGCTTCTTGTACATTTATTTCACGCTTTTATCTATATAAAAGAGAATGGACTAAAGTTGTAGAGTATGCAACTGAAGCACTAGGAAATAATACATACGCTAAATTAAGAGATCTTACAGGTAAATATGGAGACCTTGGAGTAAACGAGCAAGCTGCTGAATATTCAAAATCAACAGAGGCTGCAAATTTTCTTATCACAAGTAAAATCTCTATATGGTTTCACTATTTCCAGGCAACATTGAGATATACTTATAATGCTGAAATCGAAGATTTATTATACAAAAACATCTTCTTAACTGATGGTAAAGAATGGGCTCAGGCAAGTGCTAACTTCGGAACTACCGATCCAGTAATTGTTAAGTGGGGATTTTTCTTTAAACAATCTGGAATCAACGCAGATGTAGGTTACTACTATGCAATAAGTCCTGACATTGTAGCAGAAGAGGCTCTATTCAACAGAATTGAAGCAAATATTATGCTTAGAGATTACACTTCAGCAGAAGACGATTTCAATAAATACTTTGAAAAAAGAATTACTGGATATGACGATACTAACAAGATAAGTGAAGCAAAAATCGACGCTCACTATAAGGATAATTCAAGAGCAGATTCTCCTTTAAACCCAAATTATGATCTTGACGAAAAGCAAAGAACATATCTTAACTGTGTTATCGATACAAGAAGAAGAGAGTTTATATACAATGGTTTAAGATGGTTTGATATAAAGCGATTCAACATGAAGGTTATTCATAACATTGATGAAGGATCTCCTATAGAATTAACAGAAAACGACAATAGAAAAGTATTACAAATACCTATTGCAGCTCAATTATTCGGAATTCAACCTAACGCTAGATAAATACAAAGAATATGAATAAGATTTTAAAAATCACCATAATAATATCGGCTCTTTTTTCTCTCTTCTCATGTCAGAAAGAGGAAGGGCTGAGAGATGAGTCTGTTATTACTTATAACAAAACTCTAAATACTGAATTTGATCAGTGGATAATAGAAAACATCACGACTCCATACAATGTAGAAGTAAAGTACAAATGGGATGATGGTGAAGTTTCAAACGAATTCACAGTAACTCCTCCTAAAATTGAAAAAGCAAAACAATTTCTTGAGGCGTACTTAAACGTTTGGATTAAAACATACGATGATGAAGCTATTGCTGGAGGAAATCCTGATTTCCTGAAAAAATACATGCCAAAACAAATTGTTCTAGTTGGCTGCCCTCAATACAATGATGATGGTACTATGACTCTAGGTCTGGCTGAAGGTGGAAAGAAGGTGACTATCTTCAATATTGATCAGTTTGCTGAAGTACAAAGAGGATATTTTGATACAGATGAAGAATACCTTCAAAAGAGAAAAAATGCTGTTGTTAAAGCATTCCACACTCTTCATCACGAGTTTGCCCACATTATGCACCAAACTAAGTTTTATCCTGATGAATTCAAGCAGATCTGTAAAGCTGACTACACTGCAACATGGACTTTCTTTCAGCAGCACGATGCAGAAGTAAAAGGTTTTATTACTCCATATTCTATGCTTAATGAAAATGAGGATTTTGTTGAGATTGTAGCAGGAATGATGAATAACGTAAAATATAGTAATGAGCCACATGCATACAACATCAATCTTAAAGACAGTAATGGGAATGTACTTCCTGAATTAGGTGAAGTTATTATGACTGAATGGGAATGGTACCTATATCAGTGGGGATGGGCATATGACGAGAATTATCAGATGACTCAGAGTCCTGAAGCAAGAGCTGGATATAATAAGTTTTTACAAAAACTTGATATAGTAACAACTTACTATAAAGAAATATGGAAAATTGACCTATACAGCCTACAAAAAAGAATTGAAACAGCTGTGAATTCACTACAATTAAACTAAAATTACTTATGAAAAATTTATTATATCTATTTATTATACTCGTAGGCTTATCTTCATGTGAAGATGAATTCGAGTACGTCTTTGACAAGACGCCAACAGAAAGAAAAGCTGAGGCGAATAATGAGCTTACAGAAGAATTAGCTGAATCAGAATTTGGTTGGACAACAACATTGATTGTAGGCACTAGCCCTATGCCTTTGATGGGAGATCGAATTACATTTAATTTCGAAAGAAATGGAGAAGAAAACAATGGCATTGTTTCTATGACATCTGCTTATGGAAGTGCTGAATCGGAATTCGCTATTAGCAGCGAAGGAGGTTCTGTATTGAGATTTCTAACTCCTAATGAGGTTTTATATTGGCTAATCAATCCTTCTGGATATGATCCAAAAGCTCCTACTGGATTTGGAGCAGACATGGAATACATCTACACTGGAACCATGGATGGCAAACTACACTTCAGAGGAAAATCAAAGGATGTTACAATGATTCTTGAAAAAGCAACTGAAAAAGATGTCAACTATACAAGAGCTAATGAACTTAGAGATTTATATAATAGCACAGCATCAGCAAACTTCAGATTTTTAGAAATCACAGGTGGTATTGATGGTGCTACTGAAGAGAATCCTCAATACGCTAGAATTGAAGATCCCTCTTACGCTAAATACTTTAAAGAAGAGTTAAAAACTCGTTTTTATAGCTTCCTTCACATGTACAAGGGTAAGAGAGTTAAAGGAAATGCTTCCAGCTATATATTTACAAATGAAGGAATCATCTTTGCAGATCCGTTGGTAATTGGAGACAAAACTATTTCAACTATTGAGTACAATGAAGAACTAGATGAGTGGACAATTGCAGATGAAGACATCACAGGAAAATTCATTACAGCAGAGCTTCCTCTTGTTGCAACCCCTGGAATAGTTGACTTGTATATTAATGAATTCTTTGGTAAAACTAGAGTAGGTATACAAGGTATGATGGTTGATGACTACTATGCTGCGGGACCTATTAAGGATTTCTTGGAAGCAAATTATAGTAACTACGATGCACCTAGACTTAACCGCTTAAGATTGGTTAATAACTTTATTTCTCCTGATACAGGTGAAAATCTTGGTTCTGGTCTTGTTAATCTTGATTATGATGGTATTTTATTCGCTTTTGTTCCTTTAAAAATGGAGAAACTTGGTGAAAACACTATCAGATTTACCAGAGACGGAGATATTATTACAACTATTACTGGTGCGGCAGAAAAAATGAATACAGATGAAAATCTTGTAGGTGCAATTGATCTTCTATGTGACGAAGAGGGTTGGATGATAGGATGCGACATCATTGAAGCTAATGGAAATATGTATTATGATTGTAGATTCTTCCAAGTTAAAAACCCTGAAAACCAAATGGAACACATGGGTGTTGTAGAATAAAAATAGTCCGACATGCTTAAATAAGAAGGGGGTGATTCTTTAAATAGAATCCCCTCTTCTGCCATATATTGAATATACACATAAGAGAAACATCAATAAATTTTGGATGTAAACAGCTGATTAAAAGGAAAAAAAGGTTATAAATTATTAGTTATTAAATAATTTTATTACTTTTGCGAACTGAAAAATTTGTAATTAGGATTGAAGTATCTTTTACAAACGACTAAAGTCCTTAGCCCATTTTAGTTGTTAGTCTTCAATTCCTTAGCCCATAGAAGTATAGCCCAATACATCCACCTTCTATGACGCAGCGGGAATTAAAGTTAGTAATAGCAGAAACAATCTGAGCATTACTTATTGTATAATTTAAAAAACAAAGAAAGTGGATTCATTAAGCTACAAAACAATTTCAGCTAACAAAGCTACTGTAAACAAAGAGTGGGTTTTGATAGATGCTGAAGGACAAACATTAGGACGTCTTGCTTCTAAAGTTGCGAAGATTCTTCGTGGTAAGTACAAGCCAAGTTTTACTCCTAACGTTGACTGTGGAGATAACGTTGTTATCATCAACGCAGAGAAGATTCAATTATCAGGTAAGAAGATGACAGATAAGAACTATCTACGTCACACTGGTTTCCCAGGTGGTCAAAGATCTGTTTCTGTTGAGAAAGCTTTAGCTACTCACCCAGAAAGAGTAATTGAGCATGCAGTTAAAGGTATGTTACCTAAAAACAGACTTGGTGCTGATTTATTCAGAAACTTGTATGTTAATGCTGGTACTGAGTACAAGCAAGAAGCTCAACAACCTAAGAAACTTGATTTAAACACTCTTAAATAATTGTCATGGAAGTAATAAATACAATTGGTAGAAGAAAAGCAGCTGTTGCTCGTATCTATATGAGTGAAGGTAAAGGAAACATTACTATCAACAAAAGAGCTCTAGAGAATTACTTTACATTACCTACATTACAATACGTAGTTAAGCAACCTTTAAGCTTATTAGAGCTAGAAGGAAACTATGATATTAAAGTAAATCTTGATGGTGGTGGTTATAAAGGTCAAGCAGAAGCTTTACGTCTTGCTATCGCAAGAGCACTAGTAAAAGTAAACCCTGAGTACAAAGCACAACTAAGAGCAGCTGGATTCATCACTAGAGATCCTCGTGAAGTTGAACGTAAGAAACCAGGTCAACCTGGAGCACGTAAGAAATTCCAGTTCTCTAAACGTTAATAGTTTAGTATCTAAATTGAAGGGACTTCTATTTTGGACTACCCCTCAATTGATTTAATTAAGAAAGTAAACAAAGAAAGAAAATGACAAATTTCGACGAATTATTAGAAGCAGGTTGCCATTTTGGTCACCTTACAAGAAAGTGGAATGCAAAAATGGCTCCTTATATCTTTATGGAGCGTAATGGTATTCACATTATCGACTTGAACAAAACTGCAGTAATGTTAGACAGAGCTTCTGACGCATTAAAGCAAATTGCTCAATCAGGTAGAAAAATATTATTTGTAGCTACAAAAAAACAAGCAAAAGATATCGTTTCTGAAAAGATATCTGATGTAAATATGCCATATATCACTGAAAGATGGGCTGGTGGTATGTTAACTAACTTCCCTACAGTAAGAAAAGCTGTTAAGAAGATGAATACTATTGATAAGATGGACAAAGATGGTACTCTTAGTCACTTATCAAAAAGAGAAAGATTACAAATTTCTCGTCAAAGGGCTAAATTAGATAAAAACTTAGGTTCTATTGCTGATTTAACAAGATTACCTGCTGCTCTTTTCGTTGTTGATGTTATGAAAGAATACATCGCAGTGAGAGAAGCTAACAGATTAGGTATTCCTGTTTTCGCTATGGTTGATACTAACTCTACTCCAGAAGGTGTTGATTTCGTTATTCCTTGTAACGATGATGCTGCTAACTCTATTACATTAATCATGAATAAAGTTTGTGGATCAATCAAAGAAGGTTTGACTGAAAGAAAAGCTGAAAAGGATAAGGATGCTGCTAACAAAAAAGAGCAAGCAGCTAAAGCTGAGAAAGCTAAAGCTGAAAAAGCTGCAGCTAAGGCTGAAGAGAAAAAAGCAGAGTAATTAGTTTAGACTATTGTTCAACAA
>Ga0193964_1001343_pt1 | contig 10759 bp, 5 predicted proteins | sample FB_7_MG_FD_140323 | JGI IMG/M metagenome (GOLD analysis project Ga0193964, IMG submission 140323) | Microbial mat bacterial communities from the Broadkill River, Lewes, Delaware, United States - FB_7_MG | ecosystem: Environmental > Aquatic > Freshwater > River > Microbial mats | place: USA...
AACTAAAAAAACTTATAATGTTATATCACTAGACCTGAATGACACTTCAGCATTTACAGATGCTGATCACAATGTAACATTTACATTTAATACTATTTATGGTACTAGTATTATGACTAACACGCAAACATCTGATATGAATTATTCAACAGGCTCAGGTAATGAAGGTGCCTTTAATACTTATATGAATGGGCTCCTAACTACTGCTTTTAGTGATCTAGAAATTACTGCTACATCTGAAGTAAACGGTACTGATATAAACTCTTCAGTTTTCACAATTACTAGTCCAGATATAACATCTATATCACTAACATTTAGTAGTGGTGAATCAAATGTACCAGAAACAAATGCAACTGAAGGGTATTTATTTAGTGGTGATATAAGCAATCCTGATACAATTTCTGGTGATATATCTGGTGATATTGAGTATAACTATGTAAGTGTACCAAATTATCCACTTAGCGGACCTATGTATACAATGAGAGAAGCAGGCTTTACTTTAGAAGCTTTAGTTGGTGGTTATACTAACATTTCAACTGGTAAAATCGGATGGGATAGCCTAGACCTTACTGTGAATCCTTATAACTGGTATACAGACAATAACTTTGATCTCTTTGATACATATGTAGATGCTGCTTATTGGGCGAAACTTTCTACAACACCTAGTAACGATACTTTTGCAATAAATGCTGATTCTATAAGTTTTACTCCTGAGTATACTTACAGCTTCAATAAAGATGGAAGTACACTGAAAACTTTTAACAATGTAGATGCAACTTTAACTGTTACAGTTGATGGTATGCCAACATTTGCTGAAGGGGAACAAACTGATACAGTAATCGCACAGATAGGAGATTATCAATTTGAGTTAACAAATGATACTGACTATGGTAGTAGTTCTATTACTTATTCTGGTTCATTTAGTTCTCGCGACCTTACAGAAAATGGTATTGACTATAATGATGAGTTAAGTATTAAAATTATTGCTACAGATGGTTTAGGAAATAAAGACACAATAACAGCTGCTCAAACTATTGACTTTAAAAAACCTGAGACACCTGTTGTTAGCACTAATGGAGGAACTTCAGTAGCATTTGGTGGAACTGATGGAATTAAATTCTGGGTTTTCTCTAATAATCTTCCTAAAGAAGGAAGTTACGATTATTTAACTTCAAATAGTATTGAAATAAACTCTTTAGATACAGAGGGTACAATATCAGTAGCATGTACGGACAATAAAGCGATATTTAGCGATCCTGCAGATGGTCTTTCTGTTGTTGCAATGGATGATGGTGCTTATGAGATGGGACACTCTAGTTATGGTGACTATGGATACGGTAACTTATCTGATCCTGCTTCTATAGGATTTATGCCTATATTATCAAATAGAATACTAGTAACAGATGTTGGAGATGGTAGTTTAAATAACGGTACTACAGGTGGAACAGTTTATAGTGCAGATTGTAGTGAAGATACAACTACTGACTTAACTGGATTAAATACTGGTATGGAAGTAACTCTCATAGATGATAATACTGGAAGTGTAAAAGTAGCATATGATAATATTGGGACATTCCCAACAAATCATAAAATACCAAATACTATATATGTTAAAGTTAACAACGATATAGTAAGATTAGAATACTATATGACTGATTATACAGCTGATGATGCTGATAGAAGTGTATTTATAGAATCTACAGATGGTAAAGTTTATGGTCTACAACTATTTAATCAAGCTGACTTAGATGTAGCTGGTCAAGATGGTGAGACTGATACAAATCCAATAGATACTGATACATTAGATGCTAGTGGAGACAATGTATTAATACTTAAAGAGGATGTATCTCTTTAGGTAAATAACTATTAATGCAAGAGAAAGCTCTTGCATTAGTATTATTTATAAAATTTTTTATGTTAATATTTTATAAATAATACTAAGATAAGGATAATCCTTGAAATTTTCTTATATATTTTTAATTTTATTTTCTTCTATATATGCCTCCGATTGTAAACTGAATGTTTTAGGTTTTGAAAATAATTCAGATTATAAAAACATATCTTTAGAAAATATGCTAGTATGGAACCTTTCAAAAGATGGTTGGAATGTCTCAAATCTTATAAATAACAAAACTATTGACCAAATACCATGTAAAAGGTCATCTTATATCTTGATAAATGATAATAAAATCTTACAAAACTCACTTGCTAAAAAAAAGAGTACATACAGTATAAAAAAAGGCTGGAATTATATCAGTAGTTATATTAATGGTGTTGACGTTATACAAACATTTAAAGACACAGATATTGAATTTGTATATATATACGAACCACGTACAAAAGCTTGGGCTGGATATTCTCCAAATAAAAAGATCAGAGATAAAATGTATAAAACTAGAATCTTACAGCTTAAAAGTATAGAACCTGATATGGGCTTTTATGTTTACGCAAAACAAAACCTCAGTTTAAAAATAAAAAGCATTCATATAAATAAGGCTTGTGAAAAGATCCTTCAAAATAAAAATCATTTATCTGTAATAGACAGTGGGACTAAAGAAACTTTTAGTTCTACTGATAACTCTGTATTTTTAAAAAGCAGATATTTCTCACATCATAAAAAAGGTATTTATAGTGATTCTAGAGTTATGCTTATATACCCAAAATTAGATATAAAAAAATCTGAAGAAAAAAAGTATGGCATAGCAGTTCCAAATATAAGACTAAAATATCCAAAAATATATGAAGAAAAAAATTTTTATGTATATCATTATAATGAAAAAAAATGTTATAAGGGTATTTTTCCATCAAACGTAATTCCTCCATACCCTGCACTCAAAGAGGCTAAGTAGTTTATAATGAAACTTTATTTAACATATATCTCATTTTTTTTAATTATATTATTAAATTCTGGATGTGGTAGTGATATTTCTTCCTCTGGATCACAAGATAATTCACCAGATCTTAATTTAAGTGATGATGATGTAATACAAATTTCACTAAGCGGTGTTGTTGTAGATGGATTAATATCTGGTGCTAAAGTGTGTTTAGACAATGATCCAATGGATGGAGAATGTAATATAAACGAGCCTATTGCAACGACTAATTCTAGTGGAGAGTTTGATCTAGGAACAGCTATAATTAGAGTTGGTAGTGGTATATCTTATGTAGCATATGGCGGTGTTGATAAAGCGACAGGAAAAAGTTTTGAATCAAAACTAAGAGTCCTCACACAGATTAATGAAGAGAACCAACTAGTATATGTTACCCCACTAACAGATCTTGTTGCAACATCTTTTTTTAAAGAAAATTCAAGTAGTGTTTCTGACTTAGATAAAGCTCAAAATAAAATTGCAGTAGCTTATGGTATACAAAAAGAGTTATTGTACAAAAATCCACTTGTATATGGTGGGGTATTTATAAAGTCTCAAGAAATTCAACAGGTAAAAAGTATTTTTGATACAGTCGCAAAAAAAACTATCGATACAGAGATGACATTTCCCGAAAAACTAGCTTTAGAAGAAAAAATAAAACAAGCTATACTAGATTCCATTTCATCAAATAATGGTTATTTTAAAGCTCAAAGTACTTTTGAATATTTAGAAGACAGTTTAGAATTAAGCTTTTTAAATAATGAAAAAGAGTTTGTTGAAAGACAACTTGTTAAAATAAGAGTTGACTTGGATAATTTTAACAACACCTTTGATACAACAGACCCAAGATTTGATAAATATCAAATAGCACTAGAAGAAAAAGCTCAAATAGCATATGATATGATTAATAGTGCTGATGAAAATGACACCTTAACTCCATTTAATTTAAATATAGATGTTTACAACGATAACCCAACAGACACAAATAACACTGAAGATCCAACAGATAATGGCAATACAGATAATTCAACAGAACTTGATGTATCTTTTAGTGGTACAGTAGTTGATGGTTATATAAAAAATGCTGTTTTATGTATAGACAAAAATTTAAATGGCTCTTGTTTAGATGAGCAATACCTAGTAACTACAGATGATAATGGAGAGTATACTTTTAATAATGTAACATTAGATAAAGATTCTTCAATTCAAATAATAGCTACTGGTGGGACAGATACATTTAGTCAAAAAGTTAGAACTGGTTCATTAAATAGAGTTGTATCAACTAATGATTTATCAACTTCTAATAATTTAATTATCTCCCCTATTACTGACTTAATAAGTACTGACTTTATAAGAAATGGTGTAAGTATAACAGAATCAACACTTCAAATATCTTCAAAAATGGGTATATCTTCTGTAATACTATTAAGTGATACAACAGAACATCTAGATCTATTTTTAGACTCCTTATACATAGAACAAATCAAAAAAAGTACAGAGAGTCTTTTTAGTTCAAAAATTAATGTTAATAACCAATACTCATTAAAAGACAATATAAAAGCAGCATTATTATCTGGGATAAAACAAGGCTATGATACCACCTTACCTCAAAGAATTGTTAGTTCCTTAATGACATCTTATGAAACTTCTGTTTATACTGATGTTTACTATAAGCTATTTGATGAACTTGATACAATAATAAATCAATTAAAAAATAGTAGCGATATAAAAACATACACATTACCAATTGTTCAAAAAGTATTAGAAGATAAGATCTCAAAAGTCTCATACAGTAATATAAATACCGCTGATCTTAATATAACTATAGATACAATAATTGCAAGTGATTTTGATAGGACAGATGCAACTTATGATGAAAGTTCATGTAAACTAACTTCTTATACAAATACCCTAGTAGATTCAAACTATACGAGTGAACCACAAATTGATACAAATGGAAATGGAATAAGTTTAACATCAAATGGCCAAAATGTAACTATTTATTATCCTGATTTGGGTGTTAGTAAATCTTATTCAACCATAGGATATACAAAAGACCCTAGATATCAAATCCAACTAGATGAAGCTTGGATTAATCAGGATAAATCCATATATATTGAAACTATAAATGGAGATACAAATACATCTGAATGTTATAGAATAGATTTAGACTCTAGTACTTTAAGTGCTGAAAAAGTGTTTAGCTACTCCTACAATTAAACTTTTTAAAATTAGGGAATAACTTTTGCTTAAAGCTTAGAATCTTAAAGTGTTGAAAGGTTATTAGTGTATATACATTTTTTAAAATCTTTTTTTATACTAATATCTGGCTTTATTATATTTACTGGCTGTAGTAATGATTCAGGTCAAAGCAATATAGGTTCAACTCAACAAAACTTAAGCGTATATGGAAAATTTATTGATGCCAAAGTTGAAGGATTGAGCTATAAATGTTCATCTGGTTCAAGCGGTTTAACTGATTCTAATGGTTTTTTTACATGTTATGAAGATAATTCAATAGTTTTTTCAATAGGAAATTATGAGTTTAACCCTGTAACACTAGATACTATCATAACACCATATACTCTTTTCCCATCATCCATAGACTCAGCTATAAACCTAGCAAGACTTTTGCAATCGATAGATAGTGATCAAGACCCTACAAATTCTACTATAACTATAAATAAAACATTAGAATCATTACTCCCTCAAGACCTTGACTTTTCATCCTCTAACTTTGAATCCTATGTTGAGAATTCACTTGGTATAAAGCTTGTTAGTGCGTATGATGCACAATCAAGACTAAATGAATCTATTTTAGCTCAAGGCGGTAATATACCTACTGACGCAGAGTTAGCAGTTCCAAATGCTGGAAGCGACCAAAATATTACGACAGGAAGTACAGTTACTTTAGATGGAAGTAACTCTATAAAAGCAGATAGCTTTCTATGGGAGATTGTTTTAAAACCTGATGGAAGCTCTTCAACTCTAATAAACCAAACAGATATCAATCCATCTTTTGAAGCAGATAAAAATGGAACTTATACTATAAAATTAACTATAAACGATTTAAATATAAGTGATACAGTAGACGTAACAGCTTACGATGTCATAGTTAAACATAACACACAACCTGAGATAAATGTAAATAGTTCATACTCAATCCATGAAAACCAAACTGCAGCTTTTAGTGTTAGTGCAAGCGATGATGATAATGACACACTAAGCTTTTACATAGATGGCAATGATAAAAATGATTTTAATATCAGCTCAAGCGGTGTTGTAACTTTTATTACTCCTGCTGACTACGAAACAAAAGTTAAGTATGATATTATTGTAGGAGTTAGAGATACTAACCTGAGTGATGAAAAAAATGTCACTATAAACATAGATAATATTGAAGAAGTACCTAAACTAGATGATACTATACTTGAAGTATCTGAAAATCTTGCTAGTGGAGTAAGTGTAGGTTCGGTTATAATCTTAGATAATGGTGATGATCCAATAGAGAGTTTTTCTATATCTGGTGTAGGTTCTAGTAATTTTAGTATTAATTCATCAGGTACAATTACAACTACAAGCTCATTAGATTATGAAACTGCTTCAAGCTATAACTTAAATGTAAAAGCTACAAACAGCGTAGGAGATAGTAACTCCGTCACACTGACAATAAATATAACAAATGTTCCAGATGTGGTTCCAATTATAGTAGATACTGCACTTACTGTTAAAGAAGATGCAACAGAGGGTAATAATGTTGGAAGCATAACTATAGATAATATAGGTGATGCTCCAATAATATCTGCTATTTTAGATGGTACAGGTAAGGATAATTTTTTACTAGCCAATGATGGAACTATTAGTGTAAATAGTGGTGCTAATCTTGACTATGAAAATATAGTTGAATATAACTTGAGCGCACAACTTATAAATAGTGTCGGTAATAGTAATATTGCAAATATAAACATCATAGTCAATAATATTATTGATGAAGTACCTACTATTTCAAATTCAAGTGGTTCCATAGATGAAAATGCTACAGTTGGTACAATTGTTACAAATTTGACAATTAACTATATAGGAGATAGTAATATTTCAAAAATATCTTTAAGTGGTACTGGTAGTGAATATTTTGCTATTTCTAATAACGGAGTTTTAACACTTAGTAGTTCTAATATTCTTGATTACGAAACAAAATCATCATATTCACTCAGTGCGGTAGCTACAAATATAGCTGGAGATAGTAATACAGCCAACATATCAATTAGTATAAACAATGTGAATGAAGTACCTAAGTTAGAAAATTCAAGTATGTCCATAATGGAAAATAAACTAAGTGGTGCAGTAGTTGGAGATATATCTATAGATGATTCTAGTTCAGATTCTGGAGATAGTATTATTACTAGTATAACTCTTAGTGGAACTGGTAATGAAAATTTTTTATCTGATGCAAATGGGCAAGTCACTTTAAGCCAAGATGCTTCAATAGATTTTGAAACGAAACAATCTTACTCGCTAAACGCAATAGCGACGAATGCACATGGAGATAGTAATAGTGTAACATTAACTATCAATATAGAAGACTATGTGTTCGATCCTCAAAGTATTGCTGATATATATGCATCAGATGCAGAGATAGATGATGGCTTTGGTTTTTCAGTCTCTATAGATGGAGATTATATACTAGTAGGAGTACCATTTGATGATATTGGAACTTATAGTGATGCTGGTAGTGCATACTTGTTCAAAAAAGATATCAATGGGAATATTAACCAAATCGATAAACTAAAACCATCTACTTCCAAACAAGAAGAATATTTTGGATATTCAGTAGCTATTGATGGAAATATGATAGTTGTTGGTGCACCTGAGAGCAGTAATTCAAGTGGTGATATATATATCTTTCATTTAGATGGAAATGATAGTGTTGTATTTCCTCCTCAACAACTTGATTTGGGTTCTTCTGCAAGTAATGGTGATGGATTTGGTACCTCTGTAGATATTAGTGGAAATTACATTGTAGTAGGAGCTCCTGGAAAAGCAAGTGTATATTTATATGAATTAAATTCAACAAAAGTAGCTAGTTTAAAAGACAGTGAGTCTGAAGTTGGTTTATCATCAAGTGATGATTATGGTTCAAGTGTGGCTATAGATGGCAATTACTTTATTGTAGGCTCACAAAATAATGACATAACATACACTAATGATGGAAATGCTTATGTCTATAAAATAAATACATCAACAGATCAGTCAAGTAAAATAACTTCTATAGAATCACCCTCTCCAACTAATAATGAAGATCATTTTGGAAATTCTGTAGATATAAGTGGTAACTATGTTGTAGTTGGTGCATATGGTAATGACAATATAGGAACTAATTCTGGTCGTGCATTTTTATTTGAGATAAACTCCATTGGAAGTTCAATTGAGCATGTAGATACAATTGAGCCTGATCAAGAGCCAAATATTCTTGAAGCAGGAGATTATTTTGGTTCTAGCATATCAATAGATGGAAACTATATTGTTGTTGGAGCTAAAACTAAAGACTTTGGTTCAGAGGTAAATGCAGGCAGTGCATATGTGTATCATATAGATACAACTAATGATTTAACAACACTTGTGAAAAAAATAGATTCTAAAACACCAAGTACGAATGATGAATATGCATCATCAGTTGCAATAGATGGAGACTTTATAGTTATAGGTGCACCAAATGATGATACAAGTTCTGATAATTCAGGTAAAGTACATCTTTATGATGGAGAGCCTGTAGACAATAGTCTTTAAGATTTGCTTTTATGTAAAAATTGTGTATAATAATCAAAAAAAATAAAAGGGTGTCGTTAAATTATGCAAAAAAATTATATTATTTTTATCATTTTATATGCAATGACATTCTTTAATAATGCTTATGCCGAGTCCAAAATTACAGTCGGGGCCGGATTACTAATTTCTGATATTAAAGGTGATATTGAAAATTTTTCAGGTAATTATGACTTTGATAAAGATCTAGGATATTCTAAATTTAATGCTTCATATTTTTCATTAGAAGCTCGACATGATTTTGAATATATACCTGATGTATACTTTGATTTTTTTAACTCTGAAGAACTAGTTAGTAGAATATTGACTAAAGACATTGAAGTGGCTGATTTAGAACATAGTTCTGGTGATAAGATATCTAGCTCAATTAAGTACAATATTTTTAATATATTACTGTTTGACAGCCTACTGATAAAAGGTAAAGCAAATAGTAAGTTTTTAGGTAAAAGAAGCTATCCAGGTGACATAGAATTTCGTTTTGGTATGGCTGTCAAATATATAGACTGGAAATATGACATTGTAAATAAAACGCAGTATGATAATCATTCATGGATTAAAGTAAACGAATTTATTCCACTACCATATTTTGGATTTAGATATTATAGATATGGATTTTCTTTATATGGAAATCTAACTGCAATATCTTTTAAAGATGCTAAATCATTCTCCGCTGAAGGTGGTGCAAGTTATTCATTTTTAAAAGATATCGCAGTTAATATTGGATATATGTATGAAAACTTTGATGTGTTAGAAGATCATGATATGGTTTATTATCAGATCAATGGTGTAAAAATAGATTTTAAGTATAGTTTCTAAAGTATAGAGGTAGTAGATGAAAAAAATATTGATTAGTATATTCTTACTGTGTGGGGTTCTATATTCTGCAAATGGTTATCCAGATGACCCAGTTATTGAAGAATATGTTGAAGAGCCTGAACAAATAAAAAATTCCAACAACAAAAACAATAATGCCATCAATAACAATTTGTTAATGAAAAACTCAAGTATGCAGATCTCTGTAGTAGGACAAGGTGTAGCACCTAGCTTTGCTTCATCTCCTGCCCAAGCTTATGCTTTAGCTAAGAGAGCAGCAATGAGTGATGCGTATAGACTTATAGCTGAAAAAATTAAAGGTGTTAGAGTTGAAGGTAAAGATACTGTTAGAAACATGGCAATTAAAAGTTCAAGAGTTAACACTAAAGTAGCTGCAATGGTTAGAAATGCTTCTGTAGTTGAGACAACATTTAAAGACGGTCTATGTGAAGTTGAAATGGAGATCGATATAGACTATAATAACTTCTAGTTGGAATGTTTTATGCTTAATAACTAGCAAATTCTCCCATATGGAGATTTAGTTAGGAGCATAATATGATTTTACTAGATTCAAAAGACTTAAAAACTTCTAGCAATATCTCTTTAAATATTTCTCAAGATAAAAATAAAAAAACTACTCTATCTTTTTCTGAACTCCTAAATGGTGTCAGTAACACTGATGCAAAAGAGCAAAAAAACTCTAAGCTTATTCAAAATGGTGCGTTAGTTTTAAATCTTGAAAAAAAAGATGATAAGAAATCAACTCCTATCTTAGGTAAAAAATCGCAAAAAGAAGACTTTTCATCACTATTAAAAAATCCACATAATGAAGATAAAAAAATCTTACCAGCAAAAGTGCTTAAAAAAGATGCACCCGTTTTACAAAATTTTGAAATAAATCCTAAAATAACAGATCAAATCACTCCAAAAGAATTTAAAACTCTAATTATTGATGCGAAAAGATACTTAAAAGATCAGATCCTACAAACTGATGGATACAAAAAAGCTCAAATTAAAGACCTTCCTAAAACTTTGAAAGCTTTAGTTGAAATTGCAAAAAAATTTGATATAGATATTACTAAAATATCTTTAGAAGATGTAAAAAATACAAGTAAAATTAAAACTGATCTTAAACATGAGGTAAGACCTGAACTAAAAGATGTTAAACAAGAGATTAAAACTGATCTTAAACATGATACAAAATCTGAACTAAAAGATGTTAAGCAAGAGATTAAAACTGATCTTAAACATGA
>Ga0193964_1001348_pt1 | contig 10746 bp, 9 predicted proteins | sample FB_7_MG_FD_140323 | JGI IMG/M metagenome (GOLD analysis project Ga0193964, IMG submission 140323) | Microbial mat bacterial communities from the Broadkill River, Lewes, Delaware, United States - FB_7_MG | ecosystem: Environmental > Aquatic > Freshwater > River > Microbial mats | place: USA...
GAAAAAAAAGTAATTAACTATGAATCAACACTTTCAAATGAAGAAAAAGAAAAAGTAAATAAAGAATTAGTACAAATTCAACTAAATTTACTAGAAAACACTACTAAATGATTAGAAGTTTTAATAGATGAATTTGAAAAAATATCTAATTATGAAGAAAAAGGAGATTTTAATATGGATTTTAATTTTGACCAAGAACAATTTTGAAAAATAGATGCTAACTTTGATTTTAAAAATTATATAGCAAAAGCTTCAAATTTTGATTCTAAAATTAGTTGAGATATAGATATTAATGTTGATTCACAATTAAAATGAAAAGACAATATAAAATTAGATATTTCTGGTTTTCTAGATTTTATATCTAGTGAATGAGATATTTATCTATTACTTAAAAACTTAAATATATCAGAAGAAAATTTAGATTTTCTTAATAATCAAATTGAAAAAATAAAAGAAATAGCAAAAGAAAATAAATATATTAAATATACTGATAAAAATTCTGCACAAGCTTTAAAAATATTAAAAACATTAACTCCAAATAGAGTTATTTCTGAATGAAAAACTATATTATCAAAACCAATGTTTGAAGCATATAAAAAAGAAGATGATAAATATTATCTTAAGCCTACTAAATATGCATGTGATAAAGTAAAAGAAACTTTGAATAAATTTGATCCGTTCAATTGAAGTTCATGTAGTCAATGACAATACACTGATATGTTAGAAGAATTATTAGAAGTTTGAAATATATATATAGTTATTTGAAATGAAACAACTTTAGGTTTTGAATGAATTAAGCAATATTGAATTGATTCTTTAGAATGAAGTATAAGTTTTAATGATGATTATATAACAAAACTAAAATTTAAAGTATTAGCAGATCAGGTTACATATCCAAATGAATGAGCATACCTAGATTATATAAAAAATGAAAAATTAAACTTTGATTTTTATGCAGAATCTGGAGATATAGATTATAGTTTTGAATCAGTTTTAGATAGAAACAATAGATTTAGTTTAATAAATTATTCATGAAAAACTACCTGAAGATATGATGAATTAATATCTAATTTTACTCTTAAAAATAGAGAAATAAATGGAGATTTCAAATTAATCACAAAACAATATGATTACAAAACAAAAACTACCAAATTCAATAATGCTATAAGTTGAACAATAACTTGAAATACTACCTCTTTAAATAAATTAAATAATTTAAATATAGAATATATTTGAGATAATGCAGATAATTGAAAATTCTTAGAATGAAATTTTAATTATAGAAATAACAAAATTGAATTTAATAATTATACATTTAATGATAATTCAAAATCTAATTTTGAATTATGAACTACTTTGGATTCAAGAAACAAAATAATAACAGATTGAAAATTATTATTCGAAGTTCTATCAAAACAATGATCATATGATTATGAAACATATAAATATGTTTACACTTGAGATTTTGAAAAAAACTTTAATTTAGATATTAATATAATTAATAAAAATATAAATTGAACAATCAATGCATACAAAAATTCAGAGGAGTTATTCACAATTAATCTAGATTGAAAATATGATAAAAAATATTTTGAATTAAATAATAAAATTACTATTTTTGAAAAATGAATATCAACATTATTTAATTGATATGAATGTGATATAAAAGATGATAATTGTGTTAATTTTAATGATGAGAACTGAAAATTTAAAGGTATAAATTTAAACATTAATTTTTTGGGTGATAAAAGACTAAATAAAAATAATGCAGCAATATATTTTGATTTACTTATAGATAGTCAAAAGGCTATTAAGTTTAATATGCAAAATAAAGCATACAGAAATTACAAAGATGTTAAAATTAATGTTCCAAATGAATTGAATATAGTTGATTTTGAAACATTAATGTATTAATTATATAATTTTATTTAATAATATTTGTTACTATGAAATACTTACCAGAGAGTTGAGAAAATCTTTTTCAAAAGATTAAAAAAATTGTAAGAAATTATGAAGAAAAAAATGGAGTTTGATCTTCAATTAATATTGCAGTTTGAGAACCAGACATGAATCCACCTGCAACTCTTAGAGAAATAACTGCAAAAAATGTTTTAAAAGATGAAAATTGGGTACATACATATTGGGATAATGGAGCACCTGAAGATTATATTGAAGAAGTTGTTAAACATCATACTTGAATTTCACCAAATGCTAATCCTCATTTAAAATGATTAGCCCTACCTTGAGAAAAAGCAATGCTAGGATTATTACCTATTGCTTGTTGAGCTAACCTAGATTGAGATTTTGCAAATACTTGATATGTAAAAAATGCACCAGCATATGATGTACTTTGAACTTGGGCTGAATATCTTTGAGAAGAAGCTTATATATGGCCAATTTATTCTCAAGATGATTTCAAATTAAAAGTTGCTAATTTACCAAAAAAAGCAAAACCACCAAGAATGATTTTAACTGTAAAACCTTGAAATCCTTGTCCTGTATGAGCTACTAGAGAAGATTGGGAAGAAGTAATCGACTATTGTATAAAAAATAATATTAGACTTGTTAATGATGCTGCTTATTCATGATTAGTACATGGAAATCATGTAAGTCTTAGTGAAGTTGCAAAAGATTATAAAGATTTAGATTGGATGGAATTATTTTCTCTATCAAAAACAATGAATGCTTGTTGATGGAGGCTTGGTTGTGCTTTTTGAAGTGCAGACTTTATTGATGAGCTAACAAAAATCAAATGAAATGCCGACTCTTGAGCTTTTGGTCCAGCATTAGTTTCTATACCAGAATATCTTAAAAATGAAAATTCAACTTGAGAATTATCTCAAATTAAAAAAACATATGAAAAAAGATTATCAATATTAGTTCCAATGCTTGAAGAAGTTTGATTCAAAAAAGCATGTCCAACTGATGCAGGATTTTTTACTCTTTGGATGCTACCAAAAACTCTTAATTGAGTAGAAATTAAATCATCTGAAGAATTTAATAATGCTATGATTGAAGCTATTGGACTTGTATGAATTCCATTTACTGGATCAAAATTAGATTCATGAGAAAATGAACAATTTATTAGATATTCAGTATGTGCTCCTTTTGAAAATCCTGAATTTACAAAAAGAGTATCTGAAGCTTTATCTAAAATATCTATAGATTATTAATAGTTTGGTCTAAATTATATATTATCATTTGTTATTATGAAAGTACTTAAGTTTTGATGAACTTCTATGTGAAGTTCTCTTAGAATATTAAAGGTTGCGCAAATAGTAATAGATTCTCACAAAAAAGAAAACTGCCTAGTTGTAGTTTCTGCAATGTCATGAATTACAGATAAATTATTGGAATTAGCTAAGTATGCTTGAAAATGAAAATATCCAAAAGTAAAAAAAATATTAGATAGCATTGAAAGACATCATAAAACAACTTTACTTGAAATAGTTTGAATAGAAAACTATCAAAATATTTGGGATAAAAATTTCAAAAAGAAGTTTGAAGAATTAGAATTAATTTCAAAATGAACATCCCTGCTTTGAGATGTATCAGAAAAATACCAAGCTTCAATTTGATATTTTTGAGAAATATTGTCTTCACTTCTTTTAGTCGAAGCAATAAAAGAAAAATGACTTGGTTCAATTTGATTAATGTCTAGAGATCTTATAAGAACAGATAAAAATTATCTTGATGCAAAAGTAGATTTCAAAAAAACAAAGAGTCTTGTATCAAAAAAATTATCAAAAATTAATTACAAAAAAACAATTCCTGTAGTAACTTGATTTGCTGGTTGAGATCTCGATTGAAATACTACTTTACTTGCTAGATGAGGAAGTGATTATGTTGCTACAATTTTATGAGAAGCAACAAAATCTGATAGTGTTGAAATATGGACAGATGTAGCTTGAATATTTTCTTGAGACCCAAGAATAATAAAAAATCCAGTTTGTTTTGAAAAACTAGATTATAGAGTTTGTGCTGAACTTGCTCTTGCTGGAGCAAAAGTTCTTCACCCAAAAACAATTTCACCAATGGTAAGATCAAATATACCAGTTTATGTAAAATCAACTCTTGAACCAGAAAAAAATTGAACAAAAATATGTAAACACAAAGAAAAATGAGTTAAATGACTTAATTTGAATAATAACAATGTATTATTTCATTTTACTGATAACACAATGTTTTGATCAGTTTGATATATTAATGAAATAACTTGTATATTCAGAAAAAATAATATACCTATTGATTCAATAACAACAAGTGAAGTATCATTTACATGTAGTATTAAAAAATCTGATTTATCAAAAAAAGTATTAAAAGAATTAAAAAAGACTTGAGATGTTGAAATCATAGAAAATTTGTCAAAAATATCTGTAGTTTGAGAATATATTTGATATAATTGCAAGGTTATGCAAAATATATTTAATACACTAGAAGGTCATAAAATTTATCTAGTTTCAAAATGAGCTTCATTTAATAATATTACACTTTTTGTTGATAATAATAAATCAAAAGAAATACTTGAATTGTTACATAATAAATTATTTTAATTAACCTAGATAAATATGACACATATAGCTATCCTTTGAGCTACTTGAGCTGTTTGAATTGAGATTATTAATTGTTTATTTGATAGAAAAATACAAGTTACAAGTCTAAAGCTGCTTGCGTCAAAAAGATCAGCGTGAAATTTATTACAAACTCCGTTTTGATGAATACAAATCGAAGAAGTAACTAAAGATTCTTTTGTATGAGTTGATTTTGCTTTTTTTAGTGCAGGTTGAAATATTTCTAAAGCTTGGGCAGATATAGCAATTCAATCTTGAGTAACTGTTATAGATAATACTTCAGCTTTTAGATATGATGATAAAGTCCCTCTTATAGTTCCAGAAATAAACTCTGCTGCAATTTGAAATGCAAAACTTATAGCTAATCCAAATTGTACAACTGCAATAGCAGCAGTTGCTATGTACCCAATACATAAAAAATATAAAATTAAAAAAGCAATTATTTCTACTTATCAAGCAACAAGTTGAGCTTGAGCAAAATGAATGGAAGAATTAAAAAAATCAACAACAGACTATTTAGAATGAAATACTGTAGAAAATCATGAATTTGCATATCCAATAGCTTTCAATCTAATTCCACATATTGATTCATTTCAGGATAATTGATATACAAGGGAAGAAATGAAGGTTGTATGGGAAACAAGAAAAATATTTTGAGATGAAAGTGTAAATATTTCAGTTACAGCAGTTAGAATTCCAACTCTTAGAGCACATAGTGAATCTATAGTACTTGAAACTAAAGAAGAAATAGATCCAGAAGAAGTTAAAAAATTAATGAGTTTAGCTTCAGGAGTAGAATTAGTTGATGATATTGATAAAAATATGTATCCAATGCCACTTACAGCATCAAGTAAATATGATGTTGAGGTTTGAAGAATAAGACAAAATTTGGTTTTTTGAAAAAACTGAATAGAGTTTTTTGTAGCTTGAGATCAATTATTAAAAGGAGCTGCATTAAATGCAGTACAAATAATGGAAGAAATTTTAAAAAGATAGTTTAATTTTATAATATTAAGTACTAATATGAATTTAGTTTTGGTTTGATATTGAAGAATGTGACAAATAATTCACAAGCAAGCAGAAAATAGATGACATTCAATAATAGATATTCTTGATCCTAGTAAATGAACAATAAATAATATAGAAAATTTAAAAAAAATTAAGTTTGATGTATTAATAGATTTTTCAGTTCCAAGTGTAGCAATGCAAAATATTAAATTTTATGCACAAAATAATATAAAAGCAGTAGTATGAACAACGGGTTGGTATGATAATATTGAAGAAGTTGAAAAACTTTTCAGTGAAACTTCTTGAGCAATTCTATGGGCTTCTAATTTTTCTATTTGAGTTAATCTTTTTTGGGAAATATTAAAAAAAGCATCACAAATAATGGACAGAGTAGAGGATTATGATGTTTTTTGACACGAATTCCATCATAAAGCAAAAATTGATTCACCAAGTTGAACAGCTATTTCTACTGCTTCTTGTGTAATAAATAATATGACAAGAAAAAACAAATTAGTAACAGAAAGACTAGATAGAGCCCCACTTGAAGATGAACTACATTTTTCATCAACTAGATGATGATCAGTTCCAGGAACCCACTCTGTATACTTTGATTCACCATTTGATACAATAGAAATCAAACACACAGCCAGATCAAGAAATTGATTTGCCTTGTGATCAGTTTTAGCTGCTGAATGGCTAAACGATAAAACATGATACTTTGAAGTCAAAGATTGGGTTAGTGATTTAATTAAATAATTACTTATATTTATAAATATGAAATTTACAGAATTTTTAAATACTCTACCAGAATTAATTGATAAATCAGTCAAAATTACAATTAATTGATGAGAATCAGTACAAATAGATAATATAGAGTGAAAAACAGGATCACTTAGATTGTTACAATGATTTCTATGAGATAAAAAGACAACTTCAGACAAGTTTCCACTACAAAACTTTTGCGAATTCTACCAAGAATGGCAATCAAATCCAGAAGGTCACCATACTACAATAAATTTTTTGGATAAATATAATAAAAATTGAGGTAGTATAGAATATATTAATTAAAATTTTATCCTTTAAAAAAATAAAACATGTGAAATATTGAAAAATTTTCTTGAGTTTGGACGGCTTTTATTACTCCATTTAATGAAGATGGGAGTATTGATTTTGAGGCTTTTGATAAGTTGATTGAGAAACAAATTGCAGGAGGAGTGAAATGATTGTTGTTTTTAGGAACTACAGGTGAGACTCCAACTTTGACTGAGGATGAGAAAGAACAAATTGTAAGAAGATGAATAGAAAAAATTGCAGGGAGATGTTTGGTTATGGTTAATACTTGATCAAATGCTACAAATGCATCAATTGAAAATAGTAAAAAATATGATAAAGTAGATTGAATAGATGTTTTTTTGGTTGTGAATCCTTATTATAATAAACCGACTCAAGAATGATTATATAGACATTTTAGAGGAGTTGCTGATTCAGTTTCAAAACCTATATTTTTATACAATATAGCTTGAAGAACATGAATTAATCTAGAAACAGAAACTTTAGTTAGATTAAGTAATGATTGTGGAAATATTGTTTGAGTTAAAGAAGCAAGTTGAAGCTTAGAACAAATGCAAGATGTAATTGATTCAACTGATAGAGATTTTGTTGTTTTATCTTGAGATGATTCACTTACTATTGATTTAATGAAAATAGGATGAGCTTGAATTATTTCAGTAGCATCAAACTATATTCCTGAAACTATGTCACAAATGGTATGATCTTTTCTTGAATGAAATATTTCAAAAGCAGATGAAATTAATAATAATTTATGAGAATTCTTTGATTGAGAGTTTATACAAACAAATCCTCTTCCTATAAAAGTAGCTTTGGTTGAAGCTTGAATTATAAAAGAACAATACAGATTACCACTTTGTGAAATGGATACTACTCCAAGAAAAGAGTGGTTGAATATTTTAGAAAAGTATAAAGATTTTAATTAAAAAAGAATAATTATGAAAGAGCTAAAATTTACAAAAATGCATTGAATCTGAAATGATTTTATAATGCTTAATCAAACAGATTTAGATAATAATGGTATAAAATTAGAGACCGAACTAGTTCAAAAACTTTGTCATAGAAATTTTTGAATCTGATCTGATGGAATAGTTATTATTACAAAATGAAGTGAAACAGACTTTAGATATATAATGTATAATCCAGATTGAACAATAGCAGAAATGTGTGGGAATTGAATTAGATGTTATATGAAATATTTAATAGATAATAATTTATCTACACAAACTCAAATTGATGTTGAAACATGAGCTTGAATACTTAATTTAGATATAAATGAGGATATTGTAACAGTTGATATGTGAACACCAAAAAAGATTGAAGAATTAAATTTTGAAACAAATGAATTTTGAAATAGTTTTTCAATACAAGCGGAAGATAGAGAATTTCAATTTACTCCTGTAAGTATGTGAAATCCTCATGCTGTAATATTTTTGGATAAATGAGAATTAGAAAATTTTCAATTAGAAAAATACTGAAAATCAGTTGAAAGAAATACTGGGGTGTTTCCAAATAAAACAAATGCAGAATTTATAGAGATTATTTCAGATAATGAAATAAATATGAGAGTATGGGAAAGATGAGCAGGTGAAACCCTGGCTTGTTGAACTTGAGCTTGTGCTTCAGTTGTGTCTTGAATTTTAGTTTGATTACTTAATAAAAATGAATTTATAAAAGTTAATTTGGCTTGATGAATACTTGAAGTTAAATGGTCTTGAAATAATAATGATTCAGTAATTATGAAATGACCTGCAGAAACTAGTTTTGAGTGAATTTATTATATAAAATAATTAAATATGAAATTAAAATTTTTAACAAAAGAGCAAATAAAAAAAATAGCATCTGATTTTAATACTCCTGCTTTTGTTTATTCAGAAAGAGAATTAAAAAAAGCAGCACAATTATTTCTAGATTTTCCAAATGCATTCGGATTAACAATAAGATATGCAATGAAAGCAAGTCCCAATAAAAATATACTTGGTATTTTTAATAATATGTGAATTCATATTGATGCTAGTAGTGAACATGAAATAATAAGAGCAATTAATGCATGAATTCCTGCTGAAAACATACAATTAACAGCTCAAGAACTAACAAAAAATAAGCAAAAAATTTTGAATTCTTGAATTATGTTTAATGCTACAAGTCTTCATCAATTAGAAGAATATTGAAAAACAAGACCATGAACAGAAGTTTCAATTAGAATCAATCCATGACTGGGTTCAGGTTGAACTAATAAAACAAATGTATGATGACCAGCTTCTAGTTTTGGTATTTGGTATGAATATATAGATAAAATCATTGCAATAGCAAAAGAATATAATCTAAAAATAACAAAACTTCATACTCATATTTGAAGTGGATCTGATCCTCTTGTATGGGCAAAAGTATCAAAAATGAGTTTGGATATGGTAAGTAATTTCCCACTTGTACATACTCTTAATCTTTGATGAGGTTTTAAAATATGAAGAATGCCAGAAGAAAACACAGCAGATTTACAAGTTCTTTGAATGGAAGTTAAAAAGCATTTTGAAGAATATTATGAAAATACTTGAAGAAAAATTCATTTAGAATTAGAACCTTGAACATATTTAGTTGCAAATAATTGTAGTCTAATTTGTGAAATTCAAGATATATGTGATACCTGAAAAGAAGGATATAATTTTATAAAAGTTAATTCTTGAATGACAGAAATCACAAGACCAAGTTTATATTGAAGCCAACATCCATTATTTGTAATAAATGATTCGGATGAAAAAATGGATTACATAGTTGCTTGACATTGTTGTGAAAGTTGAGATATTTGGACTCCTGCAGATTGAGATCCAGAAGGATTACTTCCAAGAGAGTTAAATAAAGCAAATATTTGAGATTCATTTGTAATTGATTCAGTATGAGCTTATTGTTCTTCAATGAGTACAAAAAATTATAATTCATTTCCAGAAGTATCTGAATTACTTATAAGAGAAAATTTAGAGATAGTAGAAATAAGAAAAAGACAAGTGGTAGAAGATATTTGGAGAAATGAAGTTTGAGTTGTTTAAAAAAAATTACAAAAATAAACCCCGGGATTAATTTACTTATTATCAGTAACTTAATCCCGGGGTTTATAAAGTTTCTTTAAAAATATTATTGCTTAAATATTCTTTATAAATATTATGAGTAATATTATAAATCACTATTTTAAAAAATGAAAAAATCTTTATCACACATTCCAGAAAATAAACAGGAAGAATTAAAAAAAGTAATTGAAATTATAAGAAAAGTTACAAAAAATAATATTTCTTTAGAAATGATTATTCTATTTTGAAGTTATGCAAGATGAGATTTTGTTGAAAAAGATTTAGTTCAAGAATGAAATAATACTTTGGAATATAAAAGTGATTTTGATTTGCTAATAGTAACAAAAAAACCTAATTCAGAAAAAAATATTACTATATTATGAAAAATTTCTGAACAAATTAACAAAGATAAAACAATATCCTCACCTGTGAGTTTATTAATAGAAGATATTTATCATATTAATGATAGACTAGAAGAAAATAGATATTTTTATTTGGATATAAAAAAAGAATGAATAATTTTGTATGATTCATTAAAATATAAATTAAAATGAGCTAGAGAATTAACAAAACAAGAACAAGATACAATAAAAAAAGAAGATTACGATATGTGGTTTTCAAGTGCTAATGAATTTTTTATAGATTATGGTAATGCTTTTGAAAGATGAAGTTATAAGATAGCAGTATTTTATTTACATCAAACAACAGAAAGATATATAACTGCATTTTTATTAGTAAAAACTTGATATAAACCTAAAAGTCATGATTTAGAAGTATTATATAAAAATATCATTCAAATTGATAATTCTTTTGATAATTGGTTCTGAGAAAAAGAAAATAAATATTTTGAATTATTAAGAAAAGCATATGTTGATGCAAGATATTCAAAAGGTTATAAAATTACAAAAGAAGAGCTAGAGTTTTTAGAAAAAAAAGTATTGGCATTAAAGCAATTAGTAGAACAATTATGTAAATTAGATATATAATATTTGATTTTTTATATTATTGTATATAATTTGTATATATTTTATAAAATA
>Ga0193964_1001350_pt1 | contig 10741 bp, 13 predicted proteins | sample FB_7_MG_FD_140323 | JGI IMG/M metagenome (GOLD analysis project Ga0193964, IMG submission 140323) | Microbial mat bacterial communities from the Broadkill River, Lewes, Delaware, United States - FB_7_MG | ecosystem: Environmental > Aquatic > Freshwater > River > Microbial mats | place: USA...
TGTCGCTAGTATTTAAAATTCAATTATTTAATCCTCAATCCATAGTAAACATGTCCGCATTCTTCACCATCAAAATCAGCGATCATTGGCATATGTCCCCATTGCTCAAAACCGAAGTTCTTTAATAATTTTACACTTGCTGTATTTTTGTCAAGGATAATAGCAAAGAGATTTTTATAACCTAACTCTTTGCATTTTTCAATGGCATATTTCATCAACTCAGTTGCTATACCTTTCCGTTTATGGTCGGTATGTATATAGTAACTTATTTCTACAGTATATCTTAATGCTTTTCTTCCTTGTCTATACGGACTGATACTTACCCATCCTACTAGCTTATTATTTATAGTGAATACGTATATAGGAGACTCGTCTGATAGGTGACTTGACAACCATGCTTTCTTGTCCTCTATGCTTACTTCTTCTGTGTCTGCTGTCTGGAATTTACTTCTAATTGCCTGATTATAGATGTCAATTATTGCTTGTGAGTCGGATATCTTTAATTTGCGGATCATTGTCTTGTTACTTACTTACATATTCAGTTATATTGTATACTGAATGATATTATCATATATTTGAATAAATATAACTAAAATGTATCATCTAATGAAAAAACATATACTATTCTTCTGCTTATTATCCATTTTCACTAATACTTTTGCTCAAAAGAGAATTTCTATATGTGAGGGTGTTAATCTTACTAAAGTTGCTGATTCGTATTATATACATACAACAAGTCATACTTTTGAGGGATATGGAACTTTTACGGCTAATGGTCTTATCTTTATTAAGAATAAGAAGGCTATTATGATTGATTCTCCTTGGGATGATGATCAGACTAAAGTAATAGTAAATTACCTGCGTGATTCCTTACAAACTGAACTGACTACTTTCGTTGGTTGTCATTATCACAATGATTGTATTGGTGGGATGAATTATCTTAATAAGATAGGTGTTGAAACATATACAACTGCATTTACTAAAGAGTTATGCGAAAAATATAGAATGCCTATAGCTAAAAATACATTTAAGGATAAGACTGTGCTTAATTTTGAAGGAGAGAAAGTTGTTTGTCAGTTCCTAGGTGGTGGTCACACTGCCGATAATATTGTTGTCTATTTCCCTAAAGATAAGATTCTATTTGGTGGTTGTCTTATTAAGACTCTGGGAGCAAGAAACCTAGGTAATACTAAAGAAGCAAATATTGATGAGTGGAATAAAACGGTTGCTAAAGTTAAGGATTCTTTTAAAGATGTAAGGATTGTGATTCCTGGTCATGGGAAATATGGTGATGCAAGTCTATTCAACCATACTATTAATCTTGTTGAGAAGCATCGTTTAACAGTCATATTCTAGTTGTATTTATAAAACAGGTTTTAAATCAAACTTAATTTCTTTTAATTCATCATTTCTTTTTACTGTCAATACAACATTTGATATATTCTTGAAGAATTCTTTCTGCGACTCATAGCCAATTTGATTAACACTTGTTCCATTAACGGCAATTATCCTGTCGTCTATTTTTAAACCATGTTTTTCTGCATTACACCCTCTATAAAGTCCTGAAACTATCCAGGCATTCATTGTCTGATTCCTGTCAACAAATGCAAAACCTAATCTTGAAAACTCAAAAGGTTCTTTATATCTTGAATTAGGCTTAATATATAAATCATTATTAATAAAGTCTATCAATATATTGAACCTTTCGTATATTTCATTACCTAACAATCCCAAATGTTTCTTAGAAGACAATGCTCCTTGTTTATCACTACTATAGCCCATTGTTACATCACTCAATACATAGTCTCCAACTTGTACTGATACAGCCCTAAAGTCATAACTGGATGATTCTCCTCCAACACCACCATATTTTGTATAATAAGGTGTCTTTTCTTCAATATTTTCAAACAACATATACTTGTTAGCGGTACCACTTGTTAACAATACACTACCACCTGAGCCAAAATCTATCAGACACTTTCCAACTATAGTTATTGTATCGTTAATCCTTATCTTTGTCGGAATGAAAAGACGATTATCTTTTTTTGTAAGTTCAATTTTTGAGTAATTTGAAACATCAACCGAATCAATACTTTGAAAAAGACGCATATATTCTTTCTCATAATTAATTTCCATCACTGACTTATAAAAATATTCCATCCCCAATATACCATCGGCAATATCACCTAATATTGGCTTTAATTTTAATATTGGAACAATATTAGTTCGGTATAAGTTATTAGCAAACCTAAAGTTTACTGTATCTGCAATTACTTGAACTATCTGGGGAGTAATTCCAGCGCCTGGTAAAGTTGCTGTAAAAAATTTTTTATAGTGAAAATCATTCTCAGCATAATAAGTACTATCGTAGTATAAATTTCCTGCACCTGTGTCAAAAACAAAATTACCTTTAATGCTGTCTGCAAGTCCCTTTACATATAGATGCCCCTTATAAACTATAGGGAAGGCATCTTTAGGAATCCGTTCTACTTGTTTCTTGTCTGAACAACTTATTAAAGTAATTAATAATACTAATAAAAGGGTTCTCTTATTCATATCTTGCTTTATATAATTTCTTTACTTCTGATTCACTTATTACTCTTTGATATAATCTAAACTCATCCAATTTTCCATCAAATGCAAAAATATCATTTCCTATTTGTAAAACTTCTGTTGAGTTGAAGAATGGTACTAAATCATTTCTTTCTGATATCTTTTCTCCATTTTTATAAAAAGTTAATTTACCAATTGATTGGTCGGCAACTATTACTATATGACTCCATTTATTTAATGGTATAGTATCTCTAACGAAGTATACAAATCGTCCTATCGAATATATCTCAAATCCCCACTGATCAGGATACATTCCTACAGTAGTATTCCAATGAGGACCTTTATTACCTTGTTTCATGCTGATTGCCCAAGAATCGGCGGGTCTCAGTTTACGCGGATTAATCCAACAAGAGACAGAGAGTGATTTGCAGGGGTCTAATATAGAATTCTAATTCAGCTTTATTTTCCCATCCCTGCTAGTTATTTCTACGGCAGAATTCTCTTTGTTATTAATTCCTGTAGTTGTAATTGCGTTTTTTACTTCACCATTATTATTTACAATCTCTTCCAAATTCTTAGAATCTAAACTCAGACTGCATATCAATCCTCGATTCAAATCTATTCTAGATGTGTAGTTATTGGTAAACTCTAAATCCTTCTTCTTACTTATAAACCCAAGTATATGCTTACCTTCTTTATTTTTATTGATAGAAAACAAATAGTTCGCTAAATTCATTATTTCAACATCATCTATAAAGTAGAAAGGATTATTATAATAATTTAAAACCATCTTATTTGTAACTGCATTACCCTTCAATATCTCATTAAGTAATTCCTGTGAGGCAGACATAGGTGAGTTTTTTAGACCAAAGAAATCATATTGATATTTTGCCATCATTTCTTCTCTTTTAGAAAATCTAGCTTCAAAATCTTCATACGATGCAATCTGTGGAATTTGTAAGTCAGAGAATATCTGAGGTAAGTATTTAATTACGGAGTTCAATAACACCATTTCCCTGTTTTCATTATCAAATTGGTGATAATCCCAGTTTAAACCTTTTACAGGGGCTCTATTTAAGACGCGTGCTAACTTATAAATCTTGTCTATTTTCTTTTCTTCTTCAAATCCTGAACTTAAGAAAAGGTTTCCAGTTAATTGATTTTGCTGATTTAAAAACAGCTCAAAATCATATAAATGATCAGAGAAGGTAAAAAATGAGCTTGTAAGTATGAATGACTGAAAAAGGTGGTTTTGATTAATGAAAGCATACAATCCCATTTGTCCAAAAATAGAACTTGCAACAACTATATTGTATGGTGCACTCTGATAATTCTTCACAACAAAAGGTTGTAACTCTTTTTCTATGAAAACAAGATATTTATCTAATAGCCCTTTATTAAAACAATATCTTCTATCTGGATTAATTCCTACTACAATTGTTTCAGGTATTTTGTTAGCATTGATAAGTTGCTTTACTATCCCCGAAACAGTATGAAAATACCGCTTCCCTTCAAATAAATAAATCACTGGGAATTTCTTACCAGTTTGCTTATCATGCACATTAGGAATGTATATTTGTATATCTTCTGACTTGTTTAATAGCTTAGATTCAAATAGAATACTTTTCCCGATACTAAAGTCATTCTCAGATTGAGAATATGCATCAGTCAGTAAAGTTAGAATGAAAGCAATAATCATTATCAGTTTATTCATATCTCTACTATTATAGTTGCTTGCATATATAATTAGAATCTATCATCTGATTTAGGATTAGGATGTTTCCCCAACTTTGTTTCTATCCATCCATCCTTATCCGTATTATGATTGTCAAATCCTGATATATAAGGTTTTATATCCAGAAGTGGGGTTCCGTCAAGTATGTCAACATTCTCTATTTCTAGTATATTGTCTTTTATGCCTAAAAGTCTTACTACTGATATTCCTATAGAGTTTGGTCTACGTGGAGCTCTCGTAGAAAATACTCCATGAAGCTCATCATCAAGGTACGGTTTAACTTGTAATTTATAGTCAGTAGATTTATGAAAATGGTAGATTAAATATATGTGCGAAAAACCGTCAAGATCCAATAGTCCTTCTACAAACTGCTTCTTTAACTTAACAGTTCCTCGCACTCCCTCAGCATTAATAGATTGAATAGGCATTCCTTCTTTAACCTTATGAGGGGTATGTATAATTCCTATAGATGTAAATTGTATTGTCATCAAAATTATAAACAAGTTGATTATTTCAATTTCTTATGACAAAGCCACCAATCATAACATTCAAATTCACCTTCCTTGGCTTTCTTCATTCTTTCAGTTGCTGTTGCAATATCCGTTGCAGGCGGAATTATTACTCTATCTTTTAACAATTCATTATTTGGCCAATTTGCTGGCATTGCAACTTTTTCTTTATCTGACACCTGCATTGCCTCTACTACTCGTAATATTTCATCAATATTTCTACCCAACTCTTGTGGATAATAAAGCATTATTCTAAGCTTTGCATCAGTATCAACAATAAATACTGCTCTCACTGTATTTGTCCCTTTTCCAGGATGAATAATTCCCAAAGTATCAGCTACTTTGCCAGTATCTGCAATTATTGGAAATTGAATCTCAACATCCATATTCTCTTTTATCCATTCTTCCCATTTTATATGAGCAAATACCTGATCAACACTCAATCCAATTAGCTCACAATTAAGTGCCTTAAATTTATCATATCGTTGTTGGAAGGCGATAAATTCTGTAGTACAAACAGGAGTAAAATCTGCAGGATGACTGAATAATATAAACCACTTACCTTTGAAATGTGAAGGTAAATTAATTTTTCCTCTAGTTGTTTGCACTTCCATTACTGGGAAACTGTCTCCTAATAAAGGCATTCCTTTTTTTTCATTTAGATTTTCCATTATATCTATTTTTGAGATAACTGTATAATACTTAACGTCAACATCGCCTTAAGCTCTACGAGATTAAACTATTACAGTTTCATTATTAAAATATAACTATCAATAATATTAGAATATTTAAATAATTCAATTTTACTATTTATATAATTCATTATTAATTTCAGTAATCAAGTCCATCAATTCAGGTCGTATTTGATTTGAGAGAAGTATTATAAAATATCCTGTTTCTTTATCAAATTGATTATATGCACCAAAAGAAGCCAACCAACCTGTGTGTGATACAATATTATCGTTACCTTCATTTATATCCCAACCCAATCCATAATTTACGATTTTCTCATTATCCAATTTCAGGGGTTTAAACATTGTTTGTCTGCTTTCAGTTGTAAGTATTTTATTTTCTAAAAGAGCTTTATCCCACAAATATAAATCATCAACTGTTGAAATTATACCTCCATCCCCTGTTGTCATCAGATAATCATTTCTATTCCAATTCTCATCATATCCTATTGCTCTATTACATTTTCTCCCATCATTCACGAATGTATGATTCATACCTAGTGGCTTAAAGATATTCTTCTCTAAAAAATCTTTATAATCCATTCCTGAAACACTTTCTATTATTTGTCCTAATAAGAAATAACCTGAATTGCAGTATAAATGCTTTGTATTGGGCGAAAAAAGTAGGGTATCTTTCTTATTTAGAAAGTTTAAAATTGAGTCTTTGTTATTTCTAATATTGTTTTGCCAATAATCTGGAATACCAGAAGTATGGTTCATCAAGTTTTTAATTAATATATTACCCATTGACTGTGGCAATTTAATATACTTACTAATCTTATCATTTATTGATAGTCTTTTATTTTCCTGCAATATAAATATTGCAGTTGAAGTAAATTGTTTTGTCAATGATGCTATTGGAAAAAGAGTTGATTCAGTAATTAAGTCCTTCGTCTTAATATCTTTGCAACCAAATGAACCTTGATATATAATTTTATTCCCTTGAGCAATTTTTACAGAACCATTCAATAAAGTATCAGATGAATATTTGTCTACTATGGATGTTAGACTCTCTTTTAGTGTTTGTGCCGATATATTCAATACTGAAACACTAATCATTAATAGAATAACTATTTTTTTCATAATCGTTTATGTTTTTGCAGTATATTTTGCCGCCTTATTTCATTGTCCACGATTGAACAACCATAACAAGGTAAAACATAATTAGCGAACAACAAAACTCCACTTGTAACTGAAATATCATTGCATTACCTGGGTTTTATACTTCTCAATTATTTTAGCATCCATCCAATATATATCATTTTTTCCCATCCCTGGATGATTATATGATTCAATGAATTTTTCTTTAATATTTTTATAAGTCAATTTTTCAAAAGAGGCTTTTTGTTCATTTATCTGCGCAGATGTATAGAAGAAATACTTGCCATCAGGTGATACCATTGGACAGAACTCTCTTCCTGTAACATTTATTTCTTTACCCATCCTTTTAGGATTTGACCATTTACCATTTTCATTGAATGATATATACAAACCATTACCTTGTGGCCTACCAAATGAAACGAATATTAGATATTCTTCATTGGGAGCAATGAAAACATCTCCCTCCCAATTTCTATTTATTGAATCATTCAACCTGTAAACGTCAGAAAATCCATTTACATCCTTTTTTGCACAGAATATATCTCTTCCTCCTATTGAGCCTTTTCTTCCTGATGAAAAATAGAGATTCCCTTGTTTAGATAATGTTGGATATAAATCATCTGCTGAAGAGTTTATTCTAGAATCTAATCGTTGTGGATTTCCCCATTTATCATTCTCTCGTACTAACTTCCAAATATCCCAATCTTTTTTATTGTTTTTACTTGAGTCAATAGGTCGTTTCGAAATAAAATATAGCCATTTCCCATCGTTAGTAATAAATGGGTCAGCATCAGAATATTTACCGGAGAAATCAGCGACTTCGGGTTTTGTCCATTTTGATCCGTCGTAACGCATTTCCATAATCACATATTGCTTATTGGGCATAATCACAGAATAATAAAACTCTTTGTAATCGGGAGAATATACCGAATTAATTTCTGACATTCCTGTAGATATAATATCAGGAGCAAAAATCCTTGGAGTTAATCCTGGCACTTCTTGTCCCATATATTTTTCTTTTATATTTGGAATATTCTCAGCATTATTCGCAGATTCTTCCTTATCACATCCAAATACAATAAACAATAGCAAAATCAGGTATACACTCTTTGTCATAGTTGTTATCTTTATTTGTTTCACCTCAATAACCTCATAATCATAAAGATATAATTATCCTCACAAATAAACAACTGTGGATTTATACATACGTTCTACCATATGAAGTACTCTAGGTTAGAGTATACTTCTCATATTCTTTTTGTAGTAATTCTCTATTTATTTCCTTGCCATGCCCTGGTAGAAAGGTTTTACAACTTGTGTTTAGCAGTAATCCCCAGCTTTTCACCATTTCATCAATATTATCAGCAAACGGTGGAAACACTGAATTTTTAAAGATTCCAAACATTGCATCTCCAACAATTGCTATCTCATTGTCAACAATAACACTAATGGAGTCTGATGAATGTCCTTCTGTTGCAATTATATCTACATGCAATCCTTCCAAAGCGATATTATCTTTAACAAGCAAGTCTGGTTCAAAGCCCCTGTATCCAAATCTATGTTTTCCTAGCATCCTTCCTATTCGTGATAGGAGTTTAAACATAGTCATTGTTCCTTTGGGTAGCGGAGTATATCCATTTTCTATAAATTCTTTTGCTTTTTCTGAAACAATAATCTTACAATTCTTTTGTTCTTTGAGTTTACTTGCAGATTGGCAATGGTCGAAGTGCGTATGGGTAAGTATTAAAGAAGATATTTCAGGATTAGCTAACTCTATTGAATCAATATTCTTATTCAATCTGCTATATGCAGATGCTTTTCCAGTATCCACCAAAACATTACTGTTTTTATATGATATCAGATATGAATTACTGCGTCCTCCTAATACTTTATATATTTTGTATCCGTTCTTTGTCTCCCAACTTTTCATACAAAATGCCTTTTCCCAATTTAGTTTTATTTTATTACTTCAATCTTTTCGGCCCTCAAAATTACAACCGATACATAATCTTTTCCTGATTGCTTCATTCTTTGTCTTAGCCTTTCAACTCCTGCTTTTGATATCTTATCAGCTACACCTGCTTTTCTTTTTCTGTTTATCCATGCAGTATCTGTACAGGCTTTATTATCAATATGACATAAGATTGCTTTGTCTCTTTCTCTTTTGCTTATAGTTGCTATATTTATACGATTCTCTTCTGCAACACCTATTATTTTTATCTTCTTTTTATTGAACGTTCTGGTAAAACGTGTGGTAGAATCCTTAGGTATAATCTTTATTATCCTTCCTCTTTCTGTCCTTAATTTCATCTTTTTACCGTCTACACCACATACGTGAGCAATAATGCCTTCAACCTCAACCTTTGAATTTCGGTATTTATCAATGTTTACTACCAGACTGTCTGCAACTACCTTTATTGGAGTTTTACCTGACTGGTTATTATTACAACTAACAACTAAAAGTATTGCTATCCCCAAATATTTAATAAATTTCATAGTTGTGTTTTATCGCGTCTGAGCAGATTATTATATTTCTACTTTACAATTTTTCAGTTCTTTAAATTCAATGCCAAATATTTGAATCATTCTGATCCTATTATACCTTTGAATGAATATTGGATATATGTTTATTAAAATATTTAGGACAATTAAAAACATCCCAGTTTCCCAGCGCTGATTTAATAGAACTTTAATAATAAAGTAATTCATTATTAGAAAACCCATTCCATGTATACCTTCTACTATTATTGTGAAAATAGTCCATGCTATGGCGTCTTCTCGATTTTTTATAACTCTAAACTTCTTCTTCCTGCGTTTATTTATGATTTTTATCCAAAAATCGCCACCAGTGGGCACTATTTTCTTAAAAAATATAACCCCTATCCTTTTGTAAAAAGTTAATTCTTTCTCAACTTTTGAACCTAAATATAATTTGCTTAAAAGATCGTTCATTTCTATCTTCCTAATTCGCTATATTTCGTTGATCCAAATAAGAAGAATAATCCAATAGGGAAAAAGAATAAACACAGTATTGCTGTTACTATAAAATGACGTTTTGTGAAATTAATCTTTATTTGTGCTTTAGATACGCTCGCTCCTGCAACCCAGCACATCATTAATACAGCTATAGAAACAGGAAGATGAGGAATCATCGCTTCCAACGCATCAACAAATCCGTCAGTCATGCCTAAGTGATATACAAATTGTACTAAAATAAGTGAGAATCCCCAAAGCATTGATAATGCAAATAATAATTTTGGACTAATCTTTTGTTGTTTCATAAACTTAAAATATTATTTAGTTGTTATATGTATGTAAAGATAAACTTATCCTCTAAAGAAACAAGCACCACACATATTAACATTATATTAAATATATCTTAATAATTTATTAAATAGTTCGCATATATATCAATCTAAATCAGCCATTTGTACCAATGCCACTTTATCCAACTCTTTTGATATTTCAATTGCTTCTTCAATCACACTATCGGGATAACCGTTCATCTGTAGTATCCTTATGGCATTCCTATTTTTTAGCTTACCGTCTTTTAATTTGTAATCAAAATCAACTGATTTACCATCCACTATTTCGCTGAAGTGATGTAATTCGTATTCGTCATTTAACATGTCTGCAAGTTCTATATCGTGAGTCGATACAAATACAATATTATCGTTCTTCGTGAGTGATGATAGTACTGCTTTTGCTGCCGATATTCTTTCTACCGTATTAGTTCCTTTGAATATCTCGTCCAATAGAAACAGATTAGGTATAACAGTTTTGCTTTCATCCATCATCTCTTTTATCGACAATACCTCTTCAAAATAGTAACTCTTATCATTCAGCAAGTCATCACTTATCCTAATTGCTGAGTATACTCTTATTCTGGGTATTGTTATCGCTTTGGCAAAACATGTATTTATAGTTAGTCCTGCTATTATATTCAGACCGACGATTCTTATGAATGATGTTTTCCCCGACATATTTGAGCCAGTCAGCAAGATTGATTTGTCCGTTACCGTGATTCTGTTTCTTACACAATCTGTTATCAAAGGATGGTAAATATCTATTGCCTCTATTTCACATTTATCTTCATTAATATCTGGTAAACA
>Ga0193964_1001359_pt1 | contig 10713 bp, 9 predicted proteins | sample FB_7_MG_FD_140323 | JGI IMG/M metagenome (GOLD analysis project Ga0193964, IMG submission 140323) | Microbial mat bacterial communities from the Broadkill River, Lewes, Delaware, United States - FB_7_MG | ecosystem: Environmental > Aquatic > Freshwater > River > Microbial mats | place: USA...
AAAAACTAGTGGAACAGGATGGTATAATCTTTTTGACTTATGGTGGTTTTTTATCACAGCCTTTAATCTCTGCTATGACTGAAGCTCTAGAAAAAGAAGCAGAATTAAACGATATAGGGATGGGAATATCTAGTAATATTTTTACAATATTTATAGAGTTGTCCCAAAATATGATGAACTATTCAAAAACTGTAGAAGCTAACAGTAGAGTTGTTGAGCCTGGTGGGCTCATCATTGTATCAAGAGATATGGATGGTAACTATCAAATTGATAGCCAAAATATTCTTTCTGTTGATGATAAATTGAAGATAGAACCTAAATTGCAAGATATTAATTCTTTAGATAGGGATGGTATTAGAAAAAAATACAAAGAGCTACGTAGAAGTGGTAAAGATGCACACTCTAAAGGTGGAGGTATTGGATTTTATGAGATAGCTAAAAGATGTGATAGTATTGATTATGACTTTACTCCTATAAATGAAGATAAATATTTCTTTCATATAAAAACAACAATTAAATTAAAAAAATAAATATAAAACAAAGGAAACATTAATGGAAAATTTAAATATAGCAGAGACAAAATATACACCTGTAATCAACTTAAGTATTGATGGTACGATTTCAATGATTGGTAAGTCTTACCCTGAAAATACATTTGAATTTTATGAGCCAATGATGAATTGGGTTAAAGAATATTTTGAAACATCGGCAAAAGATGTAACAACTGTTAATTTAGAAATAACATATTTTAACTCAAGTAGTTCAAAGCTATTTTTTGATTTTTTTGACCTACTTGAAGAAAACCATGAAGAACACACTATCAAAATCAATTGGATTTTTGATGAAGAAAATGAATCTGCAGAAGAAGCTGGTGAAGATTTTATTGAAGATTTTGAAGATTTAGATATAAACTTAGTATCTAAGTAGGTATTTAATATATGGCAGAACCAGAAAGTAAACTTGTATTAGAGATTGAGTCTCTAAAAGCAACATTTGAAAAAACAACTACAAAGTTAATTAAAGATATCAAAAGACATGATAAAATCATGATCAGAACTGATAGAGATCAAATGCGAGAGTTAAAAAAACTTGAAGCCAGATTAGAAGAAGTTGAAGCTTTACAAAAAGGTCAAAAACAACTTGTTGACTCTTTTATAAAACTGATTGCTGGTGCAATTGATGCCAAGTCAAAATATACGGGTGGACACTGTAACAGAGTTCCTGAATTATCGGAGATGCTTGCAAAAGAAGCTAATAAGTCCAATGAAGGAATCTTTGAAGACTTTTCTATGGAGACGGAGGATGAGTTAAGAGAATTAACTATTGCATCTTTACTTCATGATTGTGGAAAGGTTACTACACCAGAGTATGTTGTTGATAAAGCAACAAAATTAGAAACAATATATAATCGTATACACGAAATCAGAACACGATTTGAAGTTGTTCATAGAGACTTAACTATTGAAGCGCTAACAAAAAAACTTGAGGGACAAAACCATGAAGAGGTAGATGCTTGGTTAACACAAGAACATACTAAACTTATCTCTGAATATGAAATAGTAGCTCATGCAAATGTTGGTTCAGAATTTATGCAAGATGAACAAAAAGAGAATATTAAACAAATAGCTGCTAAAACTTGGACTCGTAACTTTGATGATACTATTGGTTTAGCACATGAAGAGAAGCAAAGAATCTTATCGGAAAAAACCGTAACACCAGGTATAGAAATGTTATTGACAGATAAGTTTAGACATATAATACCTCGAGAATATTTTGATGACAAAGAATATGAATCAATGGGATTTAAAACTGTTGTTCCAGAGCATCAATATAATTTGGGAGAACTAACAAATATCTGTATATCTGCTGGTACTTTAAGTGTCGAAGAAAGATTTAAAATTCAAGAACATGTTATCATGACAATTAAAATGTTAGAGCAACTAGAATTTCCAGAAAACCTTAAAAATGTACCTTTATATGCGGGTGCACATCATGAAACTTTAATTGGTACTGGATATCCAAGACAACTTACAAAAGACCAAATGCCAATACCTGCTAGAATCATGGCGATTGCAGATGTATTTGAAGCATTAACTGCATCAGATAGACCATATAAAGAACCAAAAACCTTATCTGAATCTATTCGTATTTTAAGTTTTATGGTAAAAGACCAGCATCTTGATGAAGATTTATTTAAACTATTTTTATCAACAGGTATATATAAAGAATATGCTTCTTTAAATCTAAAGCCTGAACAAATTGATGATGTTGATGTAGAACAATATATAAATTAGAATGAAACTTTCATTCTAAAATATCTAGGAAATTGATCTTTTATCCTTTCATCAATTTTTACAGGAAAAATTGTCTTGATCTCCTCTTTTGCTAAATCATAAAAATATTTATCTCCATCCATAAATTTTAATTGTTCATAGTTTCCATTATCTAATATTGTTATTCTAATTTTTACGAAATTTTTCCCAGTATTTGATTTGTGAGTTTGTTTTAATACACTTAATTTATCATTTACAGATGATTTTAAATTAAATAAAAATTTTCCAAGAACTTTGATGTTTTTCTTTTCAATTTTTCTTTTTATTGTTTTCTCTTCTTTTGTTTTTTGAGTATTTGTAGTAGTATTATTTTCTTGGATAGATTTTTGCTTTTGAATAAGTTTTGTATCTTGAACTTTTGGAATATCTTTTTCTAAAGTAGTATTTTTATCTATGATTATTGTTTCATTTGCTTCGAAAGATTTTTTGATCTTTTTGGTAACTTCTTTTTTAACTATTTCTTTGTGTATTGTTTTTACTTCATCTTTTTTTACAATATTTTCTTGTGGTTTTTTATCAAAGAATATATGGTATGCACCGTAAATTAAAGCAATTATTATTAATATTGAACCAATGTCTTCAAAAAGTATTTTAAGTTTACGACGCATATCTTCCCTTTATTTTATGATAATTCTTTAAATTCTAATTTTGCTGACTCTAATAGTTGTTGAGCAGTTTCTAGTTCATTCATCCCTTTTTTGTAAACTTCAACACTTTTGCTTAAAGTAATTTGGGGGTCTATTAGTTGCTCTAATAATTTTTGTGCTTCTTCTATTTTGTTTTCAAAACTAGGTTTTTTCACCTCTTGGTCTAATAGTGTATTTTCTTCTTTATTCATATTTTCCCTCTAACATTTTTGTTATTTTATCTTTAAATTTGTCAACTTCTACTAAAAAAGCATCATGCCCATAGTTGCTATCAATCATGGTATATGTGCAGTTATTACCACTTCCTATATTATCCATAATAGTTTTTATCTCTTTCATCTCTTGTGGAAAAAATAACATATCACCACTAAATGAGATAAGATGAAGTTTACATTTTATCTTTTTTATGGCATCTTCTATCTCATCGCTACCACGTGCGGCATTAAATATATTGATAGTTTTTACAATATAAAGATAACTTAATGGATCAAAATTGTGTGGGAAGTTATATCCATTGTATTCAAGATATCTTTCAACTTCAAATCTTCCAAATATCTCATATAATCCATCTTGTGCTACATATTTTCTTCCAAACTTATCATTCATACTATCATTGGCTAAATAAGATATGTGACCAGCCATTCTTCCTATGGCTAAACCTTTTAGACCATTTTCTTTTATATCTTCCTCTTTATAATAACCCTCTTTAAAATCAGGATCATTTCTTATTGCTTCTATTGTAACTTTATTAAAAGCAATAGCCCATGGTCTTGTATATGCTGTAGTAGCAAGTGGAATAATCATCTCTGCAAAATCAGGATATTCTATAGCATAACACAATGCTTGCATCCCACCCATAGAACCACCAATTACAGCTTTTACATGATTTATACCAAGAGATGTTAGAAGGTTTTTTTGACCTTTTACTATATCTGTGATTGTTAAAACTGGAAATTTAAATCTGTATTGCTTTTTTGTAGCTGGATTGATACTTAAAGGTCCTGTTGAGCCAAAACAAGAACCTAAGTTATTTGTTGCAATAACAAAGTATTTTGTAGTATCAATTGTTTTGCCATCACCTATAAGAGTATCCCAATATCCAGGTTTTCTATCTCCCTCATAAAGACCAGCTGCATGATGTGAACCACTTAATGCATGAGTTATTACTATTACATTTGATTTATCAGCGTTAAGTTCACCATAAGTCTCATAAGCTATCTCATAAGACTCTAGTAATCTACCACTTTCTAAGTATAATGGTTCACTAAATGATGCAATACTTGTAGTTATTTTCAAATATTACCCTATAGCTTGCTGTAAATCAGCAATTAGATCATCTACATTTTCAAGTCCAACACTTAGTCTTATAAGTCCAGGAGTTACACCACAAGCTATTTTATCTTCATCTGAAAGCTGTTGATGTGTTGTACTTGCACTATGTGTTACTATTGATTTTGTGTCACCAATATTTGTAACTAAAGAGAAAATTTGAAGTTTATCAATAATTGATTGCGCTTTGTCATAACTTCCTACATCAAAACTAAGAAGTCCACTTGCTCCATCTATTAAGTATTTTTTTGCATTTTTGTAGTTTGAGTCACTTGGTAAAAATGGATATTTGATATCTGTCATACCCTCAATTGATTCTAAAAATTCGGCAATTTTAAGAGAGCTTCTACTGTGTTCTCTCATTCTCATCCCTAGAGTTTCTAGTCCTTGAATTAGTAACCAAGAGTTAAATGGAGCTGGAACACTTCCTAAGTCTCTCATCAGTCCTAGTCTTGCTCTTAAACAAAAAGCAGGAAAACCTTCTAAGTCAGTATAAACCAATCCATGATATGAAGCATCTGGTTCATTAAAGTGAGCGTATCTATCGTTTCCTTTTATAAATTCGTTTAAACCAGCTCTTTCAACAATCATACCACCCATTGCAAGTCCTTGACCTGTAGTGTATTTACTAGTTGAATGAATAGATAAATCAATACCCCAATCAAATGGTTTGAAAAGATACGGAGTAGCTACTGTATTATCTACCATTGACATAAGATTAAACTCTTGTGCAATATTTACAACTGCTTGAATATCAATCACATCAATTGATGGATTTGAGATAGATTCAAAAAAGATTGCTCTTGTTTTATCATCAATTAACTCTCTAGCACTATCAGGATTAAAAGTATCAAAAAATCTTACTTCTATTCCAAATCTTTTTAATGTATGTACGAATTGATTGTATGTACCACCATAAAGTTTATCACTAGTAACAATATTGTCACCCGCTTGTGCAACATTTGCAATCGCATAAAAAATTGCACTCATACCACTTGAAGTTGCTAGTGCAGCTGCTCCACCCTCAACTTCTGCAAATCTTTTTTCTAAGATGTCAGTTGTTGGGTTTGAAAGTCTTGTGTAAATATTTCCTAACTCTTTTAGACAAAAAAGGTTAGCTCCATGTTCTGTACTTTTAAATTCAAATGCTGTAGTTTGATATAATGGTACAGCCATTGTAAGTTCTCTGTCTTTTTCATATCCTGCGTGTATTGCTAATGTTTCTTGTTGCATATTAACTCTTTAGTTTAAAATTTAGTATATTATTTTATCTAAATAATAATTTATGTTAGTTAAAAATTGATATAAATCAATATTTCTTTTGTTACTATTTTTGCTTAATTTATATTTAAGTTATTGATCTGTTTGGATATATTGGTGTAGACTTTTTTATATATTTTTAACTTTTGATTATCTAGTTGTGTAGTACCCTTTTTTTTTGTTTTTATAAATTCAAACCAAGCTAAAGAGTGGTTTGTATTTGTAGTATTTATTATCTCTTTTGTTTTATTATTTTGAATCTTTGTTAGTATATGGGTGTCTTGAGTATTCTTATTCCATTTTGAGCTTATCTTTCCCGATATTATATAGTTTGCATTTTTGTATTTTGATTGCTTGTGAATTATCTCTATATTTTTATGATGATAAAGTAAAGACCACTTTAAATATTTTGATAGAAGTTCTTGATGTTTCCAAGTGGAATTTTGTTTGTTTTGTTCAAATGGTAAAATGGCAATTTTTATGTTTGGAATCGTACTATCATATTGTTTGTTTTTATCACCTATAAAAAACTCTTTTTTTGCTAAAAGTTTTTTATTTGCATAAACTTCTAGATACCATTTTCCCTCTAATAGTTCTGGAAAAAGATTTTTGATATAAAAGGGAAAACTAAGTGAAAAGTTTTTGAAGTTGTCTTTTTGTGTAAATGATTCATATTGATAGATTCTTCCATCTGGCATAAAAATTTTATATTCATAGTTATCTTGGAATTTTCCTTTTTCCCATTTTGTTGTTAGATATATTTTTATATCATTTATAGAAAAATAATCTTTATTTTCAGTTTTGTTTATCTGATAATTTGAGGCACTTGAAACTGAAAGTAAGTGAGGTGTAGCTGTGTTTGAACAAGCAGTGAAAATTAAAATTATAAGTGTTGTAAAAAATATTTTTATATAAATAATCATTTGATAATCTTACTATAATAGTTCTAATAAAACAATAAGTAAATAGTGCTAAAGTAGCCTTATTTTATAGCTTGTAAAGAGATTTGATGTTACAATAAATACAAATTAAATAAGTAGGAATAGAAATGTTAAAAAATAAAATTTTATTTATGACTCTCATATTATCTTGTTTGTATTCACAAGATAACAACTGGGACAAATCTATATATATGGGAAAAAAAAGTTATTCAAAAAATAGTAAGAATACAGTAAAAGACAATTTCACAGGTTTGATATGGCAGAAAAATGATGATGGTAAAAAAAGAAAACACTTTTATGCAGTAGATTATTGTAATAAATTAGTACTAGATGGTTTTGATGATTGGCGTTTGCCTACATACAAAGAACTGTATTATTTAGCAGATAGAACAAAGAAAAATCCATCAATTGATACAGGTTATTTTGATGCACGTGCTGATGATTGGTATTGGAGCTCTACTAAAACTAGTTGGGATCAAGAAAACGCATGGGGTATTCGTTTTTTCAATGGATATGGGAATGATCATGCTTTAACATATGGTAATTATGCTCGATGTGTTCGTTAAATTATAAAGTGGAGAATAAAAAATGACTAAAAAAATATTAATAATTATGATACTAATATCAAGTATATATGGAAATGAGATTGTTATAGATAAAGATACAAAACTAGTTTGGCAGGATAAGGGTAAGATAGTAAAACTAAATTGGAAAGATGCAAAGAAGTATTGTAAAAATTTAACTTTAGGTGGATCAAGTGATTGGAGACTACCAAATATAGATGAACTTATGAGTATTACTGATAAAAAGAGATACAAACCTGCTATTAAAAGAATATTTAAAAACAATAGAAATGACTGGTATTGGACTAGTACACTATTTAGTGGTGACTTATCAAGTGCATGGATTGTTGGATTTAAGTATGGATATGATGCAAGTCATGATATAAATTATCAGAACTATGTTCGTTGTGTTAAGTAAAGTATAACTTGATGTAAAAAAGAGAAGTTTTTTAGATTTCTCCTTATGTAAAGAAAGATATAAAAAAATCCAAAGATAAATCATAAATTCTATAAAGGAAAAAGGTGACTGAACTAGTAGCAAACAAAAATTTAGTAAAAGAGCTAAAAGAACTTATATACGAGACTAAAAAGAATGTAGCCATTAGTGTGAACTCATCTTTGACTTTGATGTATTGGTATGTATCAAAGAATAAATAGCTAATAAATAAAACTTATCAAACTTAGAATATAGTTTTGATATAATCCAAAATAATTAAATAAATCTAAGAGAGCCTTATGTCTACAAACGAAACACCAGCATTTACACATCTACATCTACATACTGAGTACTCAATGCTAGATGGTGCAAACAAAATCAAAGCACTTGCTAAAAAAATCAAAGAGTTAGGTATGAATAGCGTTGCCATGACAGACCATGGTAATATGTTTGGTACTATTGATTTTTATAATACTATGCGAAAAGAGGGTATCAAACCTATCATTGGGATGGAAGCTTATATTCATAACCAAGATGAGATAGGGGATAAGACTACTAAACAAAGATTTCACTTATGCTTATATGCCAAAAATGATGTAGGGTATAAAAACCTTATGTTTTTAAGCTCTCAAGCTTATATGCATGGATTTTATTATTATCCACGTATAAATAAAAAGCTATTAAAAGAAAACTCTGAGGGATTGGTATGTACAGCCGCTTGTTTACAAGGTGAGATAAACTGGCACTTGAACTTAAACAATCCAAGAAATGTAAAAAATGGTGCGCAAGGATATGATAGAGCTAAAGAGATAGCTTTAGAGTATAAAGATATATTTGGAGATGACTTTTATCTTGAGATTATGCGACATGGTATTGTCGATCAGCACTATATAGATAAACAAATACTTCAAATAGCACAAGAAACAGGTATAAAAATAGTAGCAACAAATGATACTCACTATACCAACCCAAAAGATGCAGAAGCACATGAAGCTTTTATGTGTATAGCTATGAATAAACTTTATGATGATCCAAATCGTATGAGACATAGTGTGCATGAGTTTTATGTAAAGTCACCACAAGAGATAGCAAGACTATATGCCGATATACCAGAATCAATTTCAAATACCCAAGAGATAGTAGATAAGTGTAACCTAGAGATCAAACTAGGAGATCCAACTCCACCAAACTTTAAGTTTACAAGAGAAAAATCAGAAGTAAATAACCTTGTCTTACCAGAGCCTGATTTAGAGTATAGTTTAGAAAATGATAAAATACTGTTTATCGATGAGTGTGAAAGAGGGCTTGAAAAAAGACTTGTAATTGTTGATGAGTCAAAGCATCAAGAGTATAGAGATAGACTTCAAGTTGAGATGGATATTATTAACAATATGAAGTTCCCAGGATACATGCTGATTGTTTGGGACTTTGTTATTTTTGGAAAAGAGCAAAAGATTCCCGTTGGACCTGGTAGGGGTTCGGCGGCTGGAAGTTTAGTTGCATTTGCTTTGGAGATTACGGATATCGATCCTATGCCTTATGGTTTACTTTTTGAGAGATTCCTAAATCCTGAAAGAATCTCTATGCCAGATATCGATATGGATTTTTGTCAAGCAAGACGGCAAGAGGTTATTGACTATGTTGTTGAAAAATATGGTCGAGCGAATGTTGCTCAGATTATTACTTTTGGTAAGCTTCTAGCAAAAGGGGTGATTCGTGATGTTGCTAGGGTGCTTGATATGCCTTATGCACAAGCTGATGCTATGGCAAAGCTTATTCCTGATGAACTAGGTATTAACCTAACTGATTCATGGGAGAAAGAGCCTAAGATAAAAGAGCTGTGTGATTTTGATCCAAAGGCTGCAAGAGTTTGGGAATATTCTTTAGCACTTGAGGGACTAAATAGAAATGCAGGAACACATGCCGCTGGTGTAGTTATCTCAAATGAAGCTTTATGGAAAAAAACACCACTTTTCAAACCCTCGGGACTAGATACCCTAGCTACACAATACAATGGTAAGTATGTAGAGGATGTCGATCTGATTAAGTTTGACTTCCTTGGACTTAAAACTCTTACTGTAATTGAGGGTGCATTACAACTTATTGAAAAAAGACATGATAGAAGAATAGACTTTACAAGAGAAGATGTAAACAATAAAGATGTATATGATTTAATTTGTACAGGCCATACAATTGGATTATTTCAAATAGAGTCAACAGGTATGCAAGATCTTTGTAGAAGACTAAAGCCATCAAATTTTGAGGATATTATCGCCGTGTTGGCACTATATAGACCAGGTCCTATGGAGTCTGGGATGCTTGATGACTTTATCGATAGAAAACATGGACGAGCAGAGATCAATTATTTTTATGATGAGTTTGATGCTCCACTTCGTCCAATACTTGAACCTACTTATGGTGTTATTGTTTATCAAGAGCAGGTTATGCAAATCGTTCAGGTTATTGGTGGCTTTTCACTTGGTGGTGCGGATTTAGTTCGTCGTGCTATGGGTAAAAAAATTGTTGAAGAGATGGATAGACTAAAAGGTGAATTTGCTGATGGTGGAGTAAAAAAAGGTTATAACAAAGCGCACTGTGAAGAGCTGTTTGATCTTATTGTTAAGTTTGCTGGGTATGGATTCAACAAATCTCACTCGGCTGCTTATGCTCTTGTAACATTTTATACTTCTTATTTAAAATGTTATTATCCTACAGAATTTATGGCTTCATTATTAACTCTTGAAAAAGACAATACTGATAAGGTTGTAAAGTATGTCGATGAGGTAAAAAGAATGGGGTACAATCTTGTACCTCCTCATATCAATAAATCATACTTAGTTTTTTCTGCTGATACTTTAGAAGATGAAGAAAGTAAAGAAGACCAAGAAGTTGTAATGTTTGGAATGGGAGCGCTAAAAGGTGCTGGGGATGTTGCTATTAACTCTATTTTGGTATCACGAGAAGAGGGTGAGTTTAAAGATATGAGTGATTTTGTTTCTCGTATTGATAGTAGTAAGGTAAACAAAAGAGTAATTGAAACACTTATAAAATCTGGTGCGTTTGATTGTTTTAAACATAGTCGTCAAGCATTGTTGTCTCAAGTTGAAGATATAGTAGAAGCCGCTGGAAAAGCAGCACAGGCTAAAAAACAAGCTGTAGGGTCTTTGTTTGGTGATGATGAAGATATGACTACTATTGCTATTG
>Ga0193964_1001361_pt1 | contig 10707 bp, 7 predicted proteins | sample FB_7_MG_FD_140323 | JGI IMG/M metagenome (GOLD analysis project Ga0193964, IMG submission 140323) | Microbial mat bacterial communities from the Broadkill River, Lewes, Delaware, United States - FB_7_MG | ecosystem: Environmental > Aquatic > Freshwater > River > Microbial mats | place: USA...
ATATAATGGTGAATTGTATTTCAATGATACGAAGCCTGATGGTACGATGGTTAAGTTAACCGACCCCTCTAAACTTCATGATTTGGGATGGATGCATAAAGTTGAATTGGAAGAGGGTATTAGGATGGTTTATGAGTGGTATAGGTTGGGCAATGCATAAAAATTACTATGGTATAAAGTTTTTTTATTCCACACCCAAACAAAATAGCTCTTTTTAGTATCTATATAATTATGAAACAGAAATTATTTCTATCATTTATAGATCAAGGAGTTATTAGTGCATCAAATTTTTTCTTAATAATCATTTTAGCAAGAATTTTCGACAAGGCTGATTTTGGATTTATATCTTTTTTACTTTTTATTGGTGTACTTATAAACAATATACAGATTTCACTAATTACACAGCCACATAATGTTATTGCGGCTAATTTAGAAAAAAAATGTTATGAAAAATATACAAATGGTGCATTTGGACTGCAACTACTATTAATAATCATATTAGTGATAATTTCTATATTTATATATCTATTGGAACATTATGAAATGCTAAAATTACATGATGATGTTTCATTTATAATATTTTCAGTTTTCTATCTTACTTTAAAACAATTACAAGATTTTTTTAGAAGAATTTTGTTTACCTCTTCACATATTAGCCAAATCCTAATTAGTGATTTTATTGCATACGGGGGGGGAATTTTAGTTCTTTTGATTGTACTTTATTTTAAAATTTATATACTGTATCAGACTATTATTTTCATAACTATACCATTTGTATTGTCAATCTTCTTTTTAACTTTAACTAGTAAAGTCAAATATAAATTTAACAAAAAGGATATACAATTTACATTTAAAAAAAGTTTTAACTTTGCTCATTGGTCTTTTTTGTCAGCCCTCACATCATGGCTTGGAACTAGAGTTTTTCCAATCACACTAGGTTTACTAGTAAGCATGGATGTAGTTGCAATATATGCTGTATTGATGAATATCATCAATACTCTAAATCCAATATTTTTCACATTAACCAATTTTTTAACTACAGTTTTTGCAAGAGTTGCTGAAAAATCAAACTTACTAAAACAGACCATCAATGTTTTTTTTGCCTTATTGCCTATTGTACTTATCTCAATAATTATTTTAATTATTTATCCAAAAGAGATATTATCTTTTCTTTATGGTACAATATATATTCAATATGTAGAGTTACTTCAATATATTTCTTTGTCAATCTTTTTAATAGCACTTGCAAATATTTTACAATTATATTTACGAGCCACTAAAAATGTAAAATATATTTTTACCTCCTTTTTATATTCATCCTTTTTCTCTTTAACTATTGGTTCTTACCTTGTATATAACTATCACATCAAAGGTGCTGTTTTAGCTTTTATACTATCTTGGATTATCTCAGATACTTTATTGAGTTTTTATGTTTTTAAATCATACAAAGGAAGAATATGAATAAAATTATTTTATTTTTTTTAACTCTATTGTTTTTTAAACCATTTGGGCTTGACCAAGTTGATAAGTTTGGACTAAATTCTTTACCTATGTTTGCTGCAACAAAAATATTTAGAATATTATGGATAATGTTAATAATTATTTTTTTACTCTATCTAATCTATAAATTATATATTTACACTAAAAATAATTTAATTACAATAAAAATTCCAATTTTTACTTTTCTTTTTGTGGTAGTGTACATCTATGTGTTAATAGTTTCATATATCCTTAGTGATTATTCAGGTAGCTTGGGATTATATCGTTTATTTGAACTCTCTTTGGTGCTAATAAGCCTTCTTATTTTAGTTTCTATTTCAGAATATCAAGAGATAAATCTAATGAATTTAGTTCAAAAAGCCATTCTTATCAATTTTTACTTAATTATTATTGTCTTATTGCTTTGGTTAATTATTGATCCCTCCATGATATACCAATTAGAAACACAAGGAAGAACAAGACTCGGTGGGGCAGTTTATAGCCCTAATGAACTTGGTATTATATGTTCAGTTACAATATGGTCTGCATACTATTTATTTTTCAAACAAATGCTAGGTAAAAAAGTGTTTTTAACAACAATTTTAATTGCCGTTGCAATCATTATTTTAACGAACAGCAGAACTAGCATCGTAATTGCATTAGCTTCCATACTATATATGCTATATAAACAAAATATTATTAATAAAATAATAATTATTTTTATGGGAACTCTCGGTTTGTCTTTCATATTAATGACTTTTAGTATTAATGACTTGGGCTACGGAAATGATCCATTGGAAGAATTAAAAACATTAAACAATAGAATATACATCTATCAAGTTGCTTTTGATGGCATAATGCAAAACCCATGGTTCGGCACAGGTTATGTCGAAGGAACTAAAGAGTTTTTAAAAGAAAATTTTACACAAGATTTTTGGTTGCCACCACACACACATAATGGATATATAGAAATTGCTTTGTCTCTAGGGATACCATTCTTTATCATTTTTGCTCTTATGGGATTAAGGATGTTATTTACTTCTATTAAAAATATAATATTTTCTGAGAACAAAATTCAACTTGCAATTTCTATGCAAATTATAATCATAATGCTTACATCAAATACAACTGTCATTATAGGTAATATTATTGGACCTTTGTTTATTTTATTATTGTTTTATTTGTTTATAAATATGAATCTTCATAATATTCCATCCAACCTGAATATAAAAAAGGACATTAATGCTGTTTAGTAGCTTTGAGTTTATATTTATATTCCTACCAATATCTTTTTTTATATACTTCTTCTTATTGCAAAAAAGATTAATCACAGGTGCTAAAAGCTTTTTAGTCTTTGCTTCTTTATTCTTTTATAGTTGGTGGAATGTATCTTATCTTCCAATTATACTTTCCTCTATGTTGTTTAACTATGTGATAGGTAATTCTTTAAATGAAAACTTCAAAAAAGTTCGCATACATAAGAGGTTTTTATTGTCATTTGGAGTTATTATTAACTTGATATTACTCGGTTACTTTAAATATACTGATTTTTTACTCGAAAACTTTAACCTTGCCTTTGATGGCTCTGTCCCTTTATTGCATTTAGCCCTCCCCTTGGCTATCTCTTTCTTTACTTTTCAACAAATAGCTTATCTTGTTGACTCTTATCGTGGAGAGACTGCTGAGTATGATTTTTTAAACTATTCATTATTTGTGACTTTCTTCCCTCAACTCATTGCTGGACCTATTGTCCATCATAGTGAGATGATGCCTCAGTTTGCTTCTAAGTGGAATCTAGTCAAGAACTATAAAAATATTGCTATTGGATTATTTATATTTTCGATTGGTCTCTTTAAAAAAGTTGTTATTGCTGACTCTTTTGCTATTTGGGCAACTGCTGGATTTGATAATACTTCTGTACTAAATTTCTTTGAGGCGTGGGCAACATCCCTCTCCTATACTTTTCAACTTTATTTTGACTTTTCAGGTTATACGGATATGGCGATTGGTATTGCTTTACTCTTCAATATCAAGCTTCCTATCAACTTCAACTCTCCATATAAGGCTTTAGACATTCAAGACTTTTGGAGAAGGTGGCATATTACACTCAGTAGGTTTTTAAAGGATTATATCTATATTCCTTTGGGTGGTAATAGGAAAGGTTCTCTTAGAACTTATACCAATCTCTTGGCTACTTTTATCCTTGGTGGTATTTGGCATGGTGCGGGATGGACATTTGTCTTTTGGGGATTTCTTCATGGAATGGCTTTGGTTATCCATAGATTTTGGAAATATCTAGGATTTACTATGCCCAAAGTTTTAGCTTGGTTTATCACCTTTAATTTTGTGAATGTGGCTTGGGTATTTTTTAGAGCCAAAGAATGGGAAGATGCGATTAAAGTTTTGAGTGGTATGGTTGATATTAAAAATATAGTCGTATCAAAACAATTTGCCAACATATTTAACTATATATCTCCACTAAATGATTTCTTTAAATTAAATGGAATTAAAATTAATACATTTATCACAATATATATATTAGAATATTTAATAATATTTGGGTTAATTGCTTTTATCGCACCTAACAGTATAGAGATTATAAAAAAATATTTTAAATTAAATTTTAAATGGACATTTGTTTTTACTTTTTTGCTTGTTACATCTTTATTTCATTTATTCTTTGGAAATACAACTTCCAGTGAATTTTTATATTTTAATTTTTAAGGACAGTTCAGATGAAAGCTAAATATTTTTTATTAGTAGGATTTATTTTTACAATTATATCCTTTATTATATATATAATACTATTTTATTTCCAACTAAAAGCTCCTTTAGAAGCAGAATATTGGGTAGGAGATATTATACAATATAAAGATTCTAAAGCAAGAAGTATCAAATCAAAAAAGATTATAATAATCAGTGGATCAAATTCATTATTTGGGATAAATAGTAAACTTATTCAAGAAAAGACAGGTTATCCCGTAGTTAATTTAGCAACACATGCTAGTTTAGATATTGATTTTTTATATCATAAAATTAAAGAACATATAAAAAAAGGTGATATTATCGTAATGCCATTAGAATTTGAACACTATTCCAGAGAAGGAATAATTTCAAATTGGTTTTCTAATAATATAATGTCTTGGAGTACAAGTTATCTAAATCAACTAAGATTAATTGACTTAGCTCAATTTATAATAACGACAGAACCCATTCGAGTTTTTAAAGGTGTCATTAAACAAATTAAATCAAACTCTACTAATGATAAGCTGATAAGTCAAAAAACTATTCTTAAAAACTTAAATAATTTATGGTCAGAACAAGGTGAAAATTGGAGAGGGTATAGTTATAAAAGTTTAAATCAATTTGGAGATATCAATGTAAATCTTCCTACAGCATGTAAAAGTAATTTGCCTTATATAGATAATAAAATTCAGATTTCACCATACTTTTTAGAAAAATTTAGAAAAATTAAAAAATTAGTTAACTTAAATCATGGTTCATTATATTTAACTTACCCTGCAACAATAAAGAATATAAATTTTGATTTATCAAAAGAAGATAGCCAAGAGCGTATTAATAATTTAGAACTTTTATTGAAACAAGAGGATATTGATATTCACTGTAATGCGGCTTCATTCAATCTAAATAGAATATTTTTCTTTAATACGCATTACCATTTAAACAAAAATGGTGCATTAATCCGTTCTGAGAATTTAAGTAATTGCCTCAATAGATTAATTAAATCTAAAAATAATAAGAAACTACCCTTTGAAGTGGCAATCACTCAAACTAATATCTTAGAAAAACAATACTTGCAAAAACAAAAAAATGTTATGACTTTTACTGAAATTAGATTAAAAGATTTGCAAAAAGTTAAAAAGGCATTAGAAAAATATTATCTAGAACATGGAAAATATCCTCACAGTGTAGGCTTTGATGGTTTATATACAAAATGGGGGAAATCTGGAAAAAATTGGATTAATGGTTTGTCTCCAAAGTATATAGATTGTTTACCAAAAGACCCTAGAAAAACACTGGAGAAACATAAACAATATATATACAAATCTGATGGTAAAAATTATAAAATAATTTCACTTTATCCTGAAGATTGCCAAGAGGTAAAAGAAAAGTTTCCAAAATTAATAGACCCTAAGCGAGGTTGTACCGCATACGGTTTTTGGACAGATGGTGCAAGTAAATGGTAAAATTATCCCATAATATAACTTTTATAAATTCAACAAACGAAAAGGATAGAAAATGAAAATAATAAATTATTTATACGAATGGTATTTTAAAAAATCACGACTTAGGGACAAGAGAGATTTTCCCTATGTGATTAATTTTCCCATTACGGATAATTGTGATTCCAAATGTGTTATGTGTAATGTATGGAAAGACAATGTCGATAATGAATTGTCATCAAAAGAGATTGGAGAGGTATTTCAGGATGTCTTATATAAAGAAGTTAAGCATATAGGTATTTCTGGTGGTGAACCTACTTTACGGAAAGATTTACCTGAATGTATTGAAGAAATTCTAAACGCTCTTCCTAAATTACAATCATTGTCAATCACCAGTCATGGTTATCATACTGAGAGATGGAAAAAAATACTACCTTCTATCTTAGGATATGTCAAAGAATCTAATATTGCATTTTCTGTTAATCTTTCTGTTGATGGTATAGGTAAAACACATGATATTATTAGGGGTACAGAGGGTGCATTTGAAAAAATGTATGCAACATTGAAAGTACTCAAAGAAAATAATATCAAAGTTCAAATACAATGTACCGTATCAAAAGATAATATATACCATGTAGGAAAAGTTTTAAATTTTGCCATAGACCATGCTGTAGAAGTCATTTTTCGTCGAGCAACAACTATTGCTCGTTTATACAATGACTCAATTATTGATAATGTCATATTAAATAAGCATGAAAACTCTTATCTTGCAGATTTTTTCCTAGAGCCTAAACTGCTTAATTATACAGTATCACCTTCTCGTCGAATGTACTATAAGCGTATGGCAAAATTACTCAGTGGCAATCGTTTAGAAAGAACTTTTCCCTGTTATTTTCAAAGTGAAGGTCTCTTTTTGACTTCCAAAGGTGAGATTTATAATTGTTCTGTTTCATCTAATAAATTAGGCGAAGTCAGAGAAACCAAAGATAGTTCCACTGTGTATTGGTCAAATAAATCGGATGAGTTGGTGGAAAACTTAAAAAAAGAAACTTGTAAAAAGTGCCTACATGACCAAAATGGAGCATGGACTCCGACTGAACTTTTTGAGGAAATGTTTTCAAGATCATTTTTATACAACCCTCTCAATAAATTGATAAAGATTTTTAAAGGAGTTGAGGCTTTATTGTCTATCACATATTACAGTAAAATGAAAATGAATAAGCCTGAAGACGAAGAGAAAAATAGTGTATTATTAATTGGTGCTTATGGTGGTGAGCATGTAGGAGATGCTGCCATCTTAGGAGGAGTGATACAAAGACTACAAAAAGATTTTGCAATCAACAAAATAACAGTTTCTAGCTTTAGACCTGATAGAACTCAAAGATGGGTAGATGAATTAGATTTTGATATAGAGATAGAAGTTATCAATGATGATAATCTTAATAAAAGTTTGCAAAAATCTCAATATCTAGCTTATGCGGGTGGACCATTAATGGATATGCCTCTACATCTTGCAAATCACCTCAAAATAATGACTAAAGCAAAATCTATGGGTAAAACCGTCATTATCGAAGGAGTGGGTATCGGTCCACTAGGAAGTAAATTATCATATTTACTAGTCAATAAAATGCTTTCTACAGCAGACAATATTAGAGTACGAACCAAAGATTCTAAACAATATGTCCTGTCACAAAACCTAAATGTGAAATTAGATAGAGACCCAGCATTTGATTATCTTGAAAGTCGAAAAAACCTTGATTTAAATAAACTTCCAATAACTCTTACAAAGTTATTAAAAGATGAAATTTCAAATAAAAATAAAATATTGATTGCTATAAATTTAAGACCTTTATGGACAAAATATAGCACTGACTCAACTGATTTGGATGCATTAGAAAGTTCACTCTATCAAGAGATTGCACAATCATTTATTGATATAAACAATGTATTGAATAAAAATGTCATTTTTGTATTTTTTCCAATGAATCCTGATCAATATGGTTTTTCAGATTTAGAATCTGCTTATAAATTAGAAAAAATATTGAAGGGTCTTGTCGATTTTAGAATATGGGAGTTTGAACCTGGTATTGATGAAATGCTTAACTTTTTAAGCTTGATGGATGTGGTAATATCTATGCGTTTTCATGGCTGTATCTTCTCCTTGACACAAAATCCTACTTCGACGATAGGTATTGATTATCAAGTTGGGAAAAAAGGGAAAGTATCTGAACTTATGGAAGACTGTAATCTTCATAATCATGTTTCAAATATGAAAAATTTGAAATCAATTTGGCTAAAAAATAAAATATTGGAATGCATTAATGAAAATACTCCTCATACATAATCAATATCAACATCGAGGAGGTGAAGATACTGTTTTTGAATCTGAAAAGAATCTTTTATCCAAAATGGGTGAAACTGTTGATACTTTGCTTTTTAACAATGATAATATTGATTCAACTATCAATAAAATAAAGTTTGGTTTGTACTCTTTTTATAATCCTAGTTCTTCTAGTTTACTCGAGGAAAAGATTAATTCATTTAATCCTGATATTATACATATACATAACTTCTTTCCGATTGCTTCTCCTTCAATATTTTATGTAGCAAACAAAAAGAATATACCAGTGGTAATGACGCTTCATAACTATCGTCTTATCTGTCCTAATGCAATGTTTTTTCGTGAGGATAAAGTATGTGAAAATTGTATCTCTAAATCTTTTGCATTAGATGGTGTAATATATGGATGCTATCGTGATTCAAAGCTTCAAACTCTATTTTTGGCTACTATGTCATGGTTTCATAAAAAGAATGGTACATGGAAAAATCGTATTGATAAGTATATTGCTTTAACTGATTTTGCTAAAAATAAATTTTTGAATTCATCACTTAAGCTAAATAATTCGAAAATAGAAATAAAGCCTAATTTTGTTGTAGATTATGGGTTTGAATTAGAAAAAGAAGAGTATTGTTTATTTGTAGGTCGATTATCCAAAGAAAAAGGGATAGACATTCTCTTAAATGCATTTCAAAATTCATCAAGAAAACTTCAAATAATTGGAAGTGGTCCTATGTTGGAAACGGTAGAAGAATATTCAAAAAAATATGATAATATTGAATACTTAGGATTTCAATCAATTGACTTTATTATTGGTAAACTCAAAAAAGCCAAAGCTTTAATTTTTACTTCTATATGGTTTGAAGGTATGCCTATGACTATTCTTGAATCATTTTCAACGGGAACTCCTGTTATTTGTGGTGATATTGGAGGACCTGCTGAAATTGTAGCCAATGAAATAAATGGGTTAGTCTATACGGCAGGGGATAGTCTAAAATTGCAAGAAAAAATTGAAAAACTTTATACTCAACCTGAATTATATACCGCACTATCCAAAAATGCTCGTATGGAATTTGAAGAAAAATATTCTGAAGAAAAGAATTATATTCAGCTTATGAATATATATAAGAAAGTTATCGATGAAAAAAAATAAAATAATTAAAACCCTAGTGAGTACAGGTACGTATGCAGAGTTTATTCATGAAATTTTAGAATTATCTAAAAACACTGTCTCAAGTTATGTCTGTGTATCAAATGTTCATATGACAATAGAGTCATATCAAAGCGAATCCTTTTGTAGTGTTGTCAATAGTGCCAATATTACAACACCCGATGGTATGCCTCTTGCTAAAGCGATGAAACTACTTTATGGTATTGATCAAGATAGAGTAGCTGGAATGGATTTAATGCCTGACCTTATGAAAGTATCTGAGGATAGAGGGTTATCTATTTTTCTATATGGCTCCACCGATGATACATTGAACAAGATTGTCTCTAAATCAAAAGTTGAGTTTCCTAATTTGAATTTAAAGGTATATTCCCCTCCTTTTAGAAAACTTACAGAAGAAGAAGAAAAAGATATTATTGAAAATATAAATGAAATAAATCCAGATTTTGTTTTTGTTGCACTTGGATGTCCAAAACAAGAGAAGTGGATGGCTGAACACAAAGATAAAGTCAACAGTTGTATGATAGGTCTAGGTGGAGCATTGGAAGTCTATGCAGGGATAAAAGATAGAGCACCGCAATGGATGCAAAATTATTCACTAGAATGGCTTTATAGACTCGTTCAAGATCCAAAAAGATTATGGAAGAGATATTTTTTTACAAATAATTTATTTATTATTTTATTAATTAAACAATTACTTTTAGAAAAAGATATAAGAAGAAATGAAACTAGAATGAATAAGGAATAATAAAATGACAAACATCATCCTATGTGGAGGTAGTGGAACACGATTATGGCCAATTAGTCGTGTTCTTATGCCCAAACAATTTGTGAAGCTTTTTGACGACAAGTCACTATTTCAACTTACAGTAGAGCGAAATAGCAAAGTGTGTGAGAGCCAATTTATTGTATCAAATGCTGAGCAATATTTTCTGGCACTCGACCAGCTTGCAGAGTTGGGGCAAGAGAATAATAGATATTTACTTGAACCCATTGGACGAAATACAGCTCCTGCGATAGCTTTGGCGTGTTTGGCTTTGCCCAAAGAAGAGATAGTTTTGGTGACACCGAGTGACCATCTCATCAAAGATGAAGAGGCGTATAGAGATGTATTGGAAAAGGCTCAGGAATTAGCAAATGAAAATAATCTTGTAACCTTTGGTATCACACCGACATTTGCAGAGACTGGATTTGGATATATTGAGGCAGAGGATTTATCCGTAAAAGCTTTTCATGAAAAGCCTGATATGGCTACAGCTACAGAGTATTTTGAAGCAGGGAATTATTATTGGAACTCTGGAATGTTCTGTTTTAAGGCAGGAGTCTTTTTAGATGAACTTAAAAAGTATTCTCCTGAGGTTTATAATAGTTCTAAAATAGCTTTTGAGAATGCCTCATCAGGTGATATGATACGCATAAAGCATGATGATATGTTGGCTATTCCTGAAGATAGTATTGATTATGCCGTGATGGAAAAGAGTGAGAGAGTCAAAGTCGTTCCATCGGATATAGATTGGTCTGATGTGGGGAGTTTTGAT
>Ga0193964_1001363_pt1 | contig 10687 bp, 9 predicted proteins | sample FB_7_MG_FD_140323 | JGI IMG/M metagenome (GOLD analysis project Ga0193964, IMG submission 140323) | Microbial mat bacterial communities from the Broadkill River, Lewes, Delaware, United States - FB_7_MG | ecosystem: Environmental > Aquatic > Freshwater > River > Microbial mats | place: USA...
TATAAGTGAGAATTGTTAATTTCTCTCCTAATATTAGCTAGGATAGCTATAAAGACAATATATTATTTAGCAATATAAAACAAATGACATTTAAATAAGATAATATTTACATGTATTTCTGTTAAGTATTATTAAAACTATTTGACCTAATGGGTAAAAAAACGCATACTAAAAATAAGCTATTATAAATAATATATACTATTTTAGTGCTGTATAAATGAAGCTTAAAATAACTATTTTTAACGATGTATAAATAGATTGTCTATTTATATTTCTTTAGTAATAAGGCAATCCTTATAAACATTTTTATGCTTTAGCTCGTCCTGTTAAAATGATGGGATATATTTTGTGAATAGGAATCGTTGCTTTTTAATATGGGGAGTTATTTGATAGTGGATAATTACTTACCTGTATTAAATCCTCTAATATAATGAATCTTTATATTTTCCTAAATCATGGCGTATTTTACTTGTATGTGAGCACTACCACTATAATATACCTGTTTACCAAGAACATACTGCTTTTCACTACTTAGCTCTTTTTGAAAATACTTTAGTCGCTTAACTTACGCCAATTAACAGTCATGCAAACTTTACTCTCAACTACCTATTACAATTTTCAGGTACTTATAGCTGGAATAAGCTCCCTAAAAAAAGAGTTAGGAAATAACTTCTCTTCTCTGCAAGGTGGCTGGCTTGCTCGTGCAAAAATAGAAAATATCGCTAATTTTTTTGTACAAAAAAGAGTTAAGGAGGAGGGGAAAAATCCATGGGGAGCAATCAGGTTTATGGCTGTTAACTCTGTACAACAAATAAAGTTTTTAGTAATAGCTGCTATAGCAAAATTTAGTACACATAATATAACAATAAGTATCTATCAAATATGTGTTCATGGGGCATCAATACATTATCTACGTATTAATTCAACAGAAACGAGGGTGGTACCTACGTTTCTTGTCTGTAATTAAGGAACGGGTATGATGACAAAAGCACAAATATTACATATATTAACCCCTGAAAAACAAATCAGTCCTTTTGATGTCAATATGGCAATTGATGCAGGATTTGACCATGTACATTCTTATACTCAAATCACTTTAAGTGATATTAATCAATTAGTACAAGATGCTATGTATTCTCGTAGCTTAAGCATAAGCAATATACCAGTTTATTTATTGGTGGGAGTAATATTACCTTAGCTGATGAGATGATTACTAAAGCTCAACAAGCCATGCACGCGCCTTTTCATGTCTCTATTTTAGCCGATCCACGCGGGGCATATACAACGGCTGTCGCTACAATTTTATTATTAATTAAGCATTTAAAAGATAAAAGTTTAAAAAATAAACGTATTGTTATATTTGGTGGTTCAGGGGCTGTCAGTGGTGCGACTGCTTTATTAGCAGCTTCTTTACAAGCCCGTGTTGTATTGGCAAGCCATCGAAGCCAGCAAGCCATACAATATGTGGTAGAACGTTACAATCACCGTTACCATTTTGATCTAATTGGTGCAGAAGCCAGTCTTTTTAGTCAAAAAGTGGAGCTATTACGTGATGCGCATATTATTATTAATGCTGCCCATGCAGGTGTGAGAGTCATTGATGAAAAACAATTACATCATGCCGAATGTTTAGAGCTTGCTGTTGATTTAAATATTGTTTCCCCTACAGGTATTGAAGGGATTAGTAGTACTAAGCAAAAAGTACAACTACTGCCTACCCCAAAACAAGCAAGGGGATTAAATGCCTTATGTGTTGGGAATATTAGAAATAAAGTACAGCAGCAGTTACTTCATACTTTATTACATACTGAAGCTGTCCATTTTTTTGATTTAAAAAGTATTTTTAAGCATGCATTAGAAAATATGGAGAAATAAATATGACAATATTATCACCTATTCTCATTGCCGCTTTGTCAGGACGTGCACTTGCTTGTGCCGCAAATAAAGCAGGTATACCTGCTTATGTTGTCGATATTTTTAATGATGAAGAAACACAAGCTTCCACCTTAGCCTGTGCAAAAATTAATACAACTGGGGCGGGGTTTGATGCAGAAGATTTGATACAAAAAATTGATCAACTTTGTCCTCCAGATACAGCTTTTACTTATGGAACAGGGTTTGAACACTGTCCCGATTTACTAACACATTTAGCAAAAGGGCGGCGTTTATACGGTAACTCTGCGGAAGTAGTGAAACAGGTAAAAGAGCCACAATATTTTTTTCCATTATTAAAAAAATTAGCTATTCCCTACCCTGAAACACAATTAGAAAAACCTGAACAGGTATCAGGCTGGTTAACAAAAATCATTGGTGGCGCGGGGGGGTACCATATTCACCCCTGTAGTCGCACAGAAAAAATAACACAACATCATTATTACCAAAAAGAATTAATGGGTAACCCCCACTCCGTTTTGTTTCTTGCTAATGGGAGTGAAGCATTAATTATCGGTTATAATGAATTATGGGCAAATATTTTATTTGATAATAAACCTTTTCTTTATGAAGGGGCGGTGAGTGTATTAGATATGCCCTTACAAACACAGTTGCAAGATGCTGTCAGTGCATTGGTTGAGCACACGCAACTAGTAGGGTTATGTAGTATGGATATTGTACTCAATGCAACAGGGTTTCATGTATTGGAGATTAATCCTCGCCCTACCATTACTTTTGAATTACATCAACTGCATGGCAATCTCTTTTATTGGCACCTTGAAGCCTGTAAAGGACGTTTACCTAAGCATCTTCCTCGCCCTAAAAATCTACGCGCCCATGCCATTGTGTATGCTCAGCATGATTTATCTATTCCTGCTGCACTTAAGTGGCCTGCATGGACAGCTGACCATCCCATTGCACATACTCGAATTCATGCAGGGCAACCGATTTGCACTGTCTTTGCACAGGGTAAAAAATGCCAACAACGTGTACAAGATCGCCAACAACAAGTACGCCATTATTTAAAACATTGGACAAAACACCATGCAGCTGGGCACTAACCCTCCTGTTAATTTACATACCTTAACCTTATCATTACTGGATAATTTACAAGAAAATGCCAGTGTTTTAGGGCTTGGAGTGTTAACAGGTGAACTAGGATGTACACTTATTGATGCAGGAATTGCTCATCAAGGCAGTATTCAAGCAGGTTTACATATTGCAGAAATTTGTTTAGGGGGGTTAGCAACAGTCAGCTTAACCCCCGCAAATAAAGCATCAGAATATCCATTAATTCATGTTTCCTCCACTCAACCTGTCTTAGCCTGCCTTGGTGTACAGTATGCTGGCTGGCATTTATCACATAATGATTTTTTCGCTATGGGTTCAGGGGTAGCACGTTGTGTCGCACAACAAGAAGCTTTATTTGATGATATCCAGCATCAAGAACAGGTTACACAAACCTGTTTAGTATTAGAAACTTCTGACTATCCACCTAAAAAAGTCATTGCAGATATTGCAGCAGCTTGTAATATTGCACCCGATCAATTGACCTTAATTTTAACCCCCACACATAGCCTTGCAGGCATGACACAAATTGTGGCGCGTAGTTTACAAACTGCATTACATAAAGCTTATTTATTAGACTACCCATTACATCAAATTATAGAGGGTACAGCTTACGCTCCTCTCCCCCCTGTGACAGATAATCATTTATTAGCCATGGGGCGTGTGAATGATGCCATTCTTTTTGCGGGTATGGCACATTTTAGTGTTATCAGTACGGACGAGAATGCTAAATACCTTGCCAGCCAATTGCCCAGTTTCACATCTCCTGATTATGGACGGCTTTTTATTAATTTATTTGCTGAATATGAATATAATTTTTTTCAAGTTGACCCTTATTTATTCAGCCCTGCAAAAATAAGTGTACTCTCCCTTTCATCTGGAAATAGCTTTCATGCAGGGGCTTTTCGTGAAGATTTAATCGCTCATTCTTTTAGTTATGTTGCTTAAGCCTGCTATTTATATTCTGACAGATCAAATAGGTTGGCATGCCAAACAGTTACATCATGCCTTAATACATCACCATTGCCAGCCACATTATATTTCTTTACAACACTTACATTGGCACTTCACCCCTTCTTCTACCATATCAGTACACCCTCAAGAAGCAACTATTCCCCCTCCCGCAGGTTTATTTACCCGTATGATATCAGCAGGGAGCTTTGAACAAATTACTTTGCGTTTAAGTGCCTTACATGCTTATGAAAAGATGAATATCCCTGTATATAACAGTGCAAGAGCCATTGAAAAAACAGTTGATAAAGCCATGACCTCTTTTTTACTTCATCATGCGGGCATTCCCACCCCTGAAACATGGGTAAGTGAATCAACTGAACACCTACATACATTGATAACACGTGCACAGCAACAACATGAGAGTGTTGTACTAAAACCTTTATTTGGTTCACAAGGACGTGCCATACAGCGTCTTTCTCCCCAAGATAGTATGCCAGATCTAACACCTTATGCAGGGGTGTATTATTTACAAAAATTTGTTCATACAGAAAAAAACAGCGATAATATGTATTATGATTGGCGTGTCTTTGTTGTGAATCATAAAACAAAAGCAATAATGTTACGCCGTAATACGCACTGGTTAACTAACTATAATCAAGGTGCACACTGTCAGTTTGTGGCTTACGACCAACAGTTAAGCCAGCTTGCTGAAGCAGCTACTCGCGCAATTGGTCTTGATTATGCGGGGGTAGATATTATTCGTGATAAAACAGGTAAAGCCTACGTATTAGAAGTCAATAGTATGCCTGCATGGCGTGGGTTACAAAAAGTTTGCCCCTTTTCTATTACTGATGCTTTAATCACTGATTTTATTACGCGCAGGGTTTCTCCTTTTTATAAAGAAAAAAATAATGTGTAACAACCAATTACAGCAAGCTGTTTTGTGGGCTTGCCAACTTGATGTTGATAGTTTGAAGGTAGGAAATGTCAGTATTTATAGACAAGGGCATGGTATGCATAAAGAGGAGTTTATCCGCAGTGCTCATGCCATCGCACCTCTAATTACCCGCAGTGAATGGAGTATAGGAGAGCGTATTTTAGCCTGTGTGGAAGCCACGCAAAAAGCAGTTAATAAAAATACGAACCTTGGGATTATTTTATTAGTTGTACCATTAGTTGCCGCTGCACAACATCCCCAAAAACCATTTATTCAAAGTTTGGCACATTTATTACGCAATTTAACCATTAAAGATGCTGAATACACCTATCAAGCAATTCGTTTAGCTCGCCCTGAGGGTTTAGGGCAACGTACAAAATATGATGTATACACGGCTCCCACAGAAAGTTTATATACCATTATGCAGGATGCCCAGCAAGAGGATAAAATTGCTTATCAGTATGCCAATGCATACCAAGATATTTTTACTATTGGCTTACCTGCAATGTATCAAGGTTTACATAGTGGTTTAAGCTCATCTTGGTCAACAAGTTACTTATATATTCAATATTTAAGCCGTTTTTTAGATTCTCATATTGTACGAAAGTATGGGGAAAATACCGCAATACAAGTACAAACAGGGGCAAAATCTTTTCAAAAATACTTACGTACTTTACCCACTTACTATAAGCAATTGATGCATTTTGATGAGCAGTTAAAAGTGCGACAGATCAACCCTGGAACAACAGCTGATCTAACTGTTGCCACCTTATTAACAGCAAAGATGTGTCACTATATTTAATTCATTATTAAGTGGGCTTCATTCCTCAGCACCAATACTATAAAAAATGGTAGTCCTGAAAATATAGTGCTATGAAGAAGCGAGTATCCAAATAATTTAGGCTGAGTTAGAATTTTTACACTACTTATGCAGGTTATGTAGGACTACCAAGCTAACATAATGTAATAATGCTACACATGATATATTTCAATATATCAATCCCCCTCCACTATTATTAGATAACCAACTAAATATATATAATAAAGTGAAATAAATTATAGTGGAGAATTGTATTCTATTGAACTTGGTCTGATTAGTGAAATGGCTTTACATATTTTAGTAGTAATCTACCATGCTTATTATAATCACTTTACTTTGTAGTTATACTGTAGCTTAGATAACTTTAGAGTAAAGCTCAAAAAATGATCAAAACACAAACACATGATCAACCACGATTCTTCCATTTTCTTCTTTAAAAACAGCCTCTGCTACGTATTCATCCTTACTTTTTGAGCAAAATTGTTTCCAAATGATTGCAATAGAATCAGCACGACGAAATAAAGCAATAAATTCTCGTTGCTGAAATACTCCCCAACGTTGTTGATATTTTTCACAAATTTTTCTTAATGATTCAGGTGTTAAATGATTTTCTATGCGAGATGAAAAATCACGAGTGTGTTTTTCATAGTCAATTTCAGTAGAAGCCTCCATTAAATTGTCCATCAGTGGATTCACCACAGCCAGTATTTCATCATCTGATTTTTTTAATAATTGCATGATTAACCTTTATTGTTTTATGGTTAAATAGTGTGGATAATATTAGGAGAGAAAGCAACTTATTCAATTATGGGTATATTTTTATTTCTTCATAAAATAGTATTTGTATAAAGAAAGAGATAAGTGATTAAGAATAAAAAATATAGACGATAAAAAGCGAGAAAATGTTGAACTGATTGTGATATTTATAACAATTATTATTTTTTTAGATAAATGACCTGTGTTTTATATAAAAACATGATAAGGTACGCTGCTAAGATCGTTTTTTATTTAACATTATAAAAATAATTGAAAATATAAATGGGATGGAGTGTTATACCCTTTTTTAAAAAGGTATAAGAAAGATTAAATGAGAATGAATAAAAAAATAGTCATTCTTTAGAAGAAGTTAAGAGATGGTGCCGAGGAAAGGACTTGAACCTTCACGGAGTTGCCTCCACCAGCACCTGAAGCTGGCGCGTCTACCAATTTCGCCACCTCGGCAGGTGGAAAATAACTTCGGATTCTAATTTATAGAGAGTTTGTTGTCAATGAGTCGTCGTAAGAAGTCACAAAATAAAGACCCGTTTGCTAAAAGAGAGGCGGAAAAATATAAAAACCCTGTCCCTAGTCGTGAATATATCACCCTCCAGATTGAAAAAGCAGAAAAACCATTAAAACTATTTAAAATTGCCGCTATTTTTAACATTGATAAATCAGATGCAGAGCGGTTTGAAGCAATACGTCGTCGTTTACGGGCGATGGAACGTGATGGGCAATTAATACGCAACCGTCGCGGTGAATATGGTATTGTCGCTAAAATGGATTTAATCCGTGGACGGATTATTGCACACCCTGATGGCTACGGCTTTCTTGTCTCCGATGATGAAGGAGATGATTTATTTTTAACAGAGCATCAAATGACTACCTTGATGCATAATGACCGTATTTTAGCCAATGTGGTGGGAACGGATCACCGTGGACGACGTGAAGCGGCAGTCGTTGATGTACTAGAAAGAGCTGTGAAAACAGTTGTTGGACGTTTTCATGAAAAGAAAACAATTGCTTTTGTTGAGCCCAGTAATAAACGGATTACCCATAATATTTTAATCCCTGCTGATAAGCGAATGCATGCCAAGCATGGAGAAATTGTTGCTCTTACTATCACTGATTATCCAACACGTCATGAGCCTGCTTTAGGTGAAATCACTGATATTATTGGTGAATATGAGGCAGAAGGCATTGAAACAGATGTAACTATTCGTAGTTATGAGCTACCTAATCAATGGTCAGAAGAAGTTGAAGCGGAAATCGCACCCTTACAGGATACGGTACCCGAAGGGGCGTATACAGGGCGTGAAGATATGCGTGATATTCCTTTTGTCACTATTGACGGGGAAGATTCGCGTGATTTTGATGATGCTGTTTACTGTGAACCGCGTGGTAAAGGTTGGTTACTAAAAGTTGCTATTGCAGATGTCTCTGCATATGTAAAACCTGATACAGCATTAGATAAAGCAGCTTATGAGCGGGGCACCTCGGTGTATTTCCCTAATCGGGTTGTACCGATGTTACCAGAAGTATTATCAAATGGTTTATGCTCGTTAAATCCCCAAGTGGATCGTTTAGCGATTGTCTGTGAAATGGCGATTGATTTTTATGGGCGTACTCGCCGTATTCGCTTTTTTGAAGCAACTATCCGTTCTGCTGCACGTTTAACTTATACACAAGTGGCAAAAGTTTTAGCAGGGAATCAAGAAGGCTTCCCACATCCTGAAGTCATTCCGCATATTGCACATTTGCAAGGTTTATATCATTTATTGCATAAGCGACGTTTAAAACGGGGTGCATTAGAGTTAGAAACCACTGAAGCCCAACTGCTTTTTGATGATCAAGGTAAGTTAGAGACTATTCAGCCTGTTGTACGTAATGATGCACACAAGCTGATTGAAGAGATGATGCTGGCAGCCAATGTGGCGACAGCAGAGTGGTTGGATAAACATGAAATGCCGTTTTTATACCGTATTCATGAAGGACCAACGACTGAGAAACTCACTGAATTACGTAAATTTTTAAATAGTTTAAGTTTACGTATTGCAGGAAAAGAAACACCCGAAACAAAACATTATGCCCGTTTAATTGAACGCACCTGTGAGCGTGAAGATGCACGCCTTATTCAAACTGTATTATTGCGCAGTTTACGTATGGCAGTGTATACCCCTGAAAATAAAGGGCACTTTGGTTTGGCTTATACACACTATACGCATTTCACCTCACCTATTCGCCGCTACCCTGATTTATTAGTACATCGTGCCATTCGTCATGTATTAAAAGGAAAGCCACCTGAAAAATTCCATTATCCAGCCAGTGCCTTCACTGAGATTGGTGAGCATTGCTCAATGACAGAACGACGGGCTGAAGATGCCAGTCGAGATGTCATTTTTTGGTTAAAATGTGACTACCTGAAAAAACACTTAGGTGAAGAGTTTGATGGTATTATTTCAGCCGTAACACCATTTGGCTTATTTGTAGAGCTAAACGGTTTATTTATTGATGGTTTGATACATATTTCAAGTTTAGAAAATGATTACTATCATCATGAACCTGAAAAGCAATGTTTAGTGGGCAAACGTTCAGGAAAAGTGTACCGCTTATTTAATCCTGTACGGATTAAAGTGGCACGTGTGAATGCAGAAGATAAAAAAATCGATTTTTTATTAGCTGAACCAAAGTAGGTTTTACTACAGCGGTGTTGTGTGCAACCTCACTTGTATCTTTGGTAGTCCTAAATTTAGGACTACCCTAAACATTTCCCCTTAACTAGGAAATGGCTCAAAAATCACTTCAGTCACATTTTGATAACCGCGTGGAAGTTTTAAACCCCGTTGGTTACGCTTAACATGACAAGCATTAATATCACGTTCTTTAAAAGTTAAAGTCCGTTTTCCTGCATGAATACATAATTGATGTTGAGGGGGTAATGCATAAAGTAATTGCACAGTTTCATCACTTTTGGTAGGAATATTGATTAACTTAACCCCTTTTCCTTTACTTAATACAGGCAACTCTTCCAAATCAACAATGGCTAAATAACCCCCACTGGTGACCACCACATACTGTGTGACCCCCTCTTGAATCGCTAAGGGTGGGAAAAACTCAGCCCCTTCAGGTAAATTTAACACGGCTTTTCCTGCTTTATTCTTAGTCAATAAATCATTAAAACAGGTAATAAAACCATAACCAGCACTAGAAGCAAATAGATAATGCTGCTCTGGGGCATCTGCCAAAATATGTAAAAACTGTGATCCTGCTGGGGGATTAAAACGCCCACTCAATGGCTCACCCTGCCCACGCGCCGAGGGTAAACTATGCACTGTGGTGCTATAACTGCGCCCCTTATTATCTAAAAAAGCAATAGACTGATTCGTCTTAGTCTGGCAAGCCGCAGCAAACTCATCCCCCGTGCGATAACTCATATTTACAGGTTCAATCTCATGCCCTTTTGCTGCACGTACCCAACCTTTTGCAGATAACACTACGGTTACAGGTTCAGCATTAATTAATTGGGTTTCACTCACTGCTTGCGCTTGAATACGTGCTACTAACGGGCTGCGGCGTGGGTTAGCAAATTTTTTCTCATCTTCTTTCAGCTCGCGTATCACTAAATTCTTGAGCTTTCGCTCACTTTCTAATAAAGCATTCAGCTCTTGCTGTGTTTTATCTAATTGTTGATACTCTTTCTCAATTGCTGCTTCTTCTAAACGGGCTAATTGACGTAATTTTAAATCTAAAATGGCTTGTGCTTGGATTTCAGATAAACCTAATTGAGCAATAAGTATTTCTTTAGGTTTATCCTCATCACGAATAATAGCAATTAAATTATCAAGTTGACTATAAGCAATACGTAAACCAGCAAGAATATGTAAACGTTGAGAAATTTTATCCAAACGATAACGTAAACGACGGCGTACGGTGTCTTGGCGAAAACTCAACCATTCGCTTAATAACTGCTGTAAATTCTTAACCTGTGGCCGCCCATCTAAGCCAATCATATTCATATTAACGCGGTAATTACGTTCTAGATCAGTGGTGGCAAATAGATGGTTAATTAAGGTATCAATATCAATACGATTTGAACGCGGTTCTAATACGATCCGTACAGGATTTTCATGATCAGATTCATCCCGTACATCAGACAACATCGGCAGTTTTTTTGCCTGCATCAATGCGGCAATTTGACTGATGATTTTCGCCCCAGA
>Ga0193964_1001366_pt1 | contig 10682 bp, 9 predicted proteins | sample FB_7_MG_FD_140323 | JGI IMG/M metagenome (GOLD analysis project Ga0193964, IMG submission 140323) | Microbial mat bacterial communities from the Broadkill River, Lewes, Delaware, United States - FB_7_MG | ecosystem: Environmental > Aquatic > Freshwater > River > Microbial mats | place: USA...
CAAGATTATGGCATTACAAAAGTGGGAAGTATTTCAAAACCAAGCGACAGATTTTTTAAGTGATTATTTTGATATTCACTGCTCAATGGAGGGTGGTTTTGATGCGACAACTTCTAAGATAACAGCAAGAAACGTAAATCAAGTTATCACAACTATAGAAGCAAAGTTTTGTCCAGCACAAGCGGGGCAAGTGATATTATTATCTGATGGTAATAAATTTATATTTTCTGAAAAAAGTAAAAACAGTTCAAATGAATATACTCAAGAGATAATAAAATATCTAAATACCAATTACTCATCATTTAAGGGAACTAGTTCAGCTACTATTCCAGTTACGACTATTAGTTATAGTACATTATTCAATTGGGTAAAAACAGTTTATAAGCAAAAAAATGTTGAATGGTTAATAGCTTCAAATGAATTTGCTAATCTAAGTGTAGATGATACACTTTTTGTGCCACTAGATGAGATAGAAAATTACTTTGATATTAGTCTTGTATTTAGAAGAAAAAAAAGTGGAAATGATCATATACCTGGTAAAGACTTACTTGACTTTCAAGAAGAAATGGATTTGATAAATGATAACTATCAAATAAAAAGAACAAATAATAGATATCTACTAACTTTAAACGAAAGAATATCAAATTTTAATATTGGTACAAAATATTTATTGAGTATGACAAATAAAGATTGCCAATACTATATAAAGAAAAAAGATATAAACACCAACCCTAATATTATGTTTCAACTAAAATTAAAAGACAATATAGAGTTTCAAGGTGAGCGTTTTAAAAAAGATTATAATCTATAATCTTTTTATTCTTTAGAGAAGACTATACATCCTCTTTGATTAACATTAGTGCTAAATCAGCACCTGGGTATTGCGCTGTAAAATAAATAATACTTATAAATATAACTACAGTAGCAATATACAGAATTGAATATATAGTAATATCTTTAGTATTCATATTATAATTAGGATCAACAATAAAATTATTTTTATTCTTCACTTCAAAAAACAACTCAAGACTCCCTATAATAATCACTAAAAATAAAACCCATATCTCAAATATATACACTAAATAACCAGCACCTACTAATCCAAGTGATAAGATGATAATACCCAAAGTACTACTAAGAGAAAAAGCGATAGATTTTATCACTCTTCCTCCATCTAGTGGATTTATTGGTATCAAGTTAAATAAGTTTAACAATGCCATAAATGAAGCTAAACCTACTGCTAAACTTGATTCATAAACTACGCCATAAAATAAAAATGGAATAAGTAGAGCTAGTCCATACCAAGGTCCCATCAAAGAGACATAAACCTCTTGAGTTCTAGACTTAAAACTTTCACTAGGAACTGCGGCTCCCCCTAAAAACGGTATAAGATATATACCTTTTGTTTTGATACCACAATTTTTCATACCTGTGATATGACCATATTCATGAAAAACAATAGCTCCCAATAATATAACAGCAAATTCCCAAGTAAACAAATAAGAATATGCCAACATAGAACCAGACGCCAAAGCAATCTTTATCATTTTTGCTGATTTTAGAAATTTTAATAAAATAGGCGATATTTTAACTATAAATGCCACTAAACCAATATTTTTAAACATATATGTAATCCTTTTTTGTATTATACAATGTAATTTAAAAAAGTGACTAAAGTATAAGTGATAATTCTAACTATTTTATAAATCCTAAAATATCTTAAAAGCCTCAATTTGATATAATTTAATAAACACAAAAGCAAAGGAATCAAAATGAAAACAGTACTTATACCAATAGCAACTGGATTTGAAGAGATTGAAGCTATAACACTTATTGATGTTCTACGACGCGCAGGGATTCGTGTAATTGTTACTGCACTCAATGAACGATTACAGGTTCAAGGAGCAAATGGAATTATGGTTGTTGCAGATCAAAGCATCCATGGAATTACTAGTAATGATATCGATATGATACTACTTCCTGGTGGTTGGGGTGGTACTGATATATTAGCAGTTGATGAAAATATTCAAGCATTGTTAAAAGATATGAATAACAAAAATAAAGATATCTGTGCTATTTGTGCCGCACCTTATGCACTTCATATTGCTGGTGTCTTATCACAAAACTACACTTGCTACCCATCAGTTGAAGAAAAAATCCGTTTGGAGGGATATAGTTCAAATAAAACTGTTGTTGAAGAGGGGAATATTATAACATCAAGAGGACCAGGGACTGCGATGTGTTTGGGACTTTATATAGTTAAAAAATATGCCGCAGAGGAGATGTATCAAGGGCTAAAAGCTGGATTGTTGGCTGATTTTTGTGAACAATGAAACAGTTATATATAATAAGACATGCTAAGTCATCTTGGAAAGACTTTAGTTTAGATGATTTTGATAGACCATTAAATAAAAGAGGTGAAAACAACGCCCCTTTTATGGGTAAGATTTTAAAAGAGCAAAAAATACTACCAGATATTATCATCTCAAGTCCAGCTCTTAGAGCTAAAACAACAGCATTAAGTATAGCAAAATGTATAGACTATGAAGCAAATATAAGTTTTGATAAGAATATTTATGAAGCAAGCTATACTACTATTGAAAGTAAACTAAAGACTATTGATAAAAAGAATAATATCGTATTTTTATTTGGTCATAATCCAGGTCTTAATATGTTTGCATATGAATATATTGGTTTATACCAAAATATTCCAACTTGTGGTATAGTTAAGATTGAGTTTGATTGTAATAGTTGGGAAAATATTAGCCCATCAAATGCTAAACTTATATTTTTCGATTATCCAAAAAAGCAAAGAGACTAAATAGGTATTTCTATAAAAAACTTTGCTCCATGATTAGTATTTTTTACATAAAAATCACCTTTTAGACTATCTTTTACTATCTGGTTACTCATGTGAAGCCCTAGTCCTGTTCCATTTGAGTTGTCTTTTGTAGTAAAGTATTTGTCAAATATATTGTCTATGATATTTGATGGTATTCCTCCACCATTATCTTCTATAGTAATAGTAACTTTATCTTTTGTCTCTTGCAAATCAATCTGTATCCAAGGATCGATAACTTTATCTTGATTTGTATTATTTTGTTTTCCTATATTTGATAATATATCTTTGGCATTGTTAATTATATTGATCACAACTTGATCTAATTCCCCTGCAACCATTTTAATATTAATAAGTTTTGTATAATCAATATTATTGATAATTTTGATATGATTACTTTTTAAAGAGGGTGAAACAATTTTCAATACCGTATCAAGTCTATCTTGTACAATCAAATCTTTTAACTCTTTTTTTTCTTTCAAAAAATCTTTAAAAACATCTATAGTATTAGATAAATATTCTGAATGATTAATAATACTATCACAGTATGTAACCAACTTATCATTTTCCAAAATATTATACTCTTTTTCTAACAACATACCACTAGCTGATATACTTATCGCATTTAGAGGTTGTCTCCATTGATGAGTTATATTGCCTATCATCTCACCCATTTGAACCATCTTTGATTGGTCATAGAGTAATTTTTCTTGATATTGATTTTGTAATTTCAACTCCATATTAAGTTTTGTTACTTCTGTTATATCATTTAAAAATAGTTTTATAATATTGTCATTTAAAATTGTACCGTAATGACCTCTTACATTATAATATCTGTCATCTATATTTATAACCCTGTGCAAGATTCGACTAGATATCAACTCTTCAAGTAAATCATCCCAAATTATTTTTGGTATCATTTTGATAATATTATCATCAATATTGATATTAAAATTAAATTTTGTAATCTCATTTGTCCAATATATAGCTTGCTCTTCTTCTAAATCTAAAAGTTCAACCACATACTCACTAATACCATTAAATGTATCTCTAACATCAAATAACTTAGATTCTAAGAACTTTGTATAGTTACCTTTTAAAGCAGAAACTAAGGTTTTAGAATTAAGTATATGATATTCATCAAATTGATCATCATATACTACCATTCTACGAATATCATTTTCTTTCATGATATGTATAACATCAGTAATTGTAGTTGAAGCATTTACTTTTATAATTGATGTATGGATAAATTCACTTATAGATTTATTTTGTTCAATATGTTGTTGAGCAAGATGTAGTATATCACTTTCAGAAACAATACCAATAGGTATGTCATCTCTAGAAACAAGTATTGATGTTAAATTTTTTTTTATCATCACACTCAAGGTCTGCTTTAAAGTAGAGTTTTCATCAATTATAACTGCTTTATTACTTGCATCAAGTAATTGATGTATATTTACGTTTGTTTCACTTAATTCCTCTTCAAAACGAAATATAATATTTTCTTGCTCCACACAACCTGAATATTCATCTTTTGAATTAAGAACTATAATTCTTCTTATACTATGATCCACCATCATACTAAGCGCATGTTGAGCAAGTCTTGTATTATGTAAAGTGATAAGGGAAGTTGTTGCAAATTTTACTGCTTGAAGATTGAAGTCCACATCTTCTTTAAAAAGTTTTACGATATCACTCTCTGTTAAAATACCAACAGGTTTTTTATCTTGAACTATAACTATATGGTGAAATTTATTTTTAGACATTGTATCAACAACATCTTGTATAGTAACCTCTACACCAACACTATCGCCAATCTCTTTAATAAAATTTTTTATAAACATGTTGTGAGAATTTTACATCAATTAAATTATATTACAGCTTAAATTATCATTAAATTTTTTCTTTAGTACACTAGAGATAACTTATCAATTTTTTATAAAAAATATAGTATTATCACATCTTAAAAGCCAACTATCACACTACACTAAGGTATCTCATATGTCAAATCAAAATTTAAGAATATTAGGTAAAGGTAAAACTGCACTTGCTATAAAAGAAAGCTATAAAAATGCGATATTATATGATGATAATGATAAAGAATTATATGATATTAATAGTGAAGATTTAACAGTAGTAAGCCCTGGTATTCCACCTCATAATTATCTTGTAAAAAATACAAAAAATCTAATCAGCGAATATGATCTATTTCAAAAGGATATGCTATTTAATATCTGGATAAGTGGTACAAATGGTAAAACAACAACAACACAGATGCTTCAACATATCTTAGAAGAAAAAGGAAGTGTATGTGGAGGAAATATTGGTACTCCTTTATCAAACTTAGATAAAAAAGCCAAAATATGGATACTTGAAACTTCATCTTTTACACTACACTATACTACTCAAGCTAAACCAAATATATATCTGCTATTGCCTATTAGTGATGATCATCTATCTTGGCATGGGAGTTTTAAAGAGTATGAAAATTCAAAGCTAAAACCACTTGATTTAATGGATGAAAATGATACGGCAATCATCCCTGAAGTTTACAAAGATTATAAAACAAAAGCAAAGATTATTACATATAAGAACTCATTAGATTTAGCAGAAAAATTTGACATGAATATAACAAGTATTAAATTTAGAGAACCATTTTTGATGGATAGTATACTAGCACTTAGTATAGAAAAAATGCTTTTTGATACGATAAGCTATGATAAGATGAATACATTTATCCAAGATGCACATAGACTTGAAGAGTTAAAAGATTCTAAAGGTAGAATATGGGTTGATGATAGTAAGGCAACTAATGTAGATGCGGCAATCCAAGCCTTAAAATCATATAACGATAAAAAGATATTTCTAATTCTTGGTGGAGAAGATAAAGGGATGGAATTAACTCCATTATTTGAAGAACTTAAAAAATATGATGCTCAAATATTTGCCATCGGTGCAAATGTATTAAGACTTGAAGCATTGGCAGATAAATTTAATATCACATGTACTGTTTCAAATACTTTAGAATTAGCAGTCCAAAATATATCTAATAACTTTGAAGAAGATACTAATACAGTAGCCCTACTCTCACCTGCGGCCGCTTCATTTGATCAGTTTTCTTCCTATGAGCATAGAGGTGACGAGTTTAAAAAGTTTGTAACTCTTATTTAACAATAAAGTAGCTATTTCGTAAATCTTCTTTATTGTATGGTAAAGGAGTTTTAGTATTAAATGTATAAGTCATCTTTCCACTAACTCTTACTATTGCATCAGCGGCCGCTGTATCCCACTCAGAAGTGGGAGAGAGTCTTGGATAAATATCTGCAATACCCTCTGCTACCATACAAAGCTTTAGTGAACTTCCCTTTGATATCTGAACTATTTTTTTAGTTTCAAGTGTATCTATAAAATCTTGATTTTCTTTTGATAGGTGTGACTTTGATGCTACAACTGTAAGTTTTTCTTGAGGATTACTATTTATTTGTAAAGGTAATTTTTTACCATTTTTAAATGCACCCTCCCCTTTTTTTGCAGAATACATATCATTTAATACTGGAGCATATACTACTCCTAAAACAGGTTCATTTTTATATACAAGTGCTATATTTACAGTAAATTCACCATTTTTTTTCACAAACTCTTTAGTTCCATCAATAGGATCAATACACCAGTAGTATTCCCACTTTTTTCTCTTCTCATAAGGAGTTTGAATATTTTCTTCAGACATTATAGGGATACTTGGATACAACTTTTGCAAACTACTACAAATAATCTCATTTGCTTTTAAATCAGCTTGTGTCAAAGGGGAACTATCCTCTTTGTATTGCACTTCAAAATCTTCATTATAAATTTGCATAATTGCATCACCAGCATTTAGTGCAATATCTTTTATTTCTTCTATATCTATATTTTCTAACATTTAAAAGTCCACAAAAAAACCATTTTCTTTTACAATTCTTGTAAACTTTATCATATCAGATTTTAATAAAATTACCCTATACCCCTCTGCTTTTATGATAATATCTTGCAATCTTTTATTTGTCATAAAGAGATTAAGTAGCTCTTTGTTGTTTTTTAGTTCTATAATACTATATTTTGATTCATTTGAGAGCATATTTGATTTTCTTTTTATATCGTTGAAAAAGTCTATAAATATTTGTGGTGGATTTGACTCTATATTGTTATAAAAACCATCTATTTTTAGATGTAATGTTTTTGTTGTTTTACAATCTCTAAAAACTTTGCTATAGTTCAAGATATATTTATCTTTTTCAAACTCTATAGTATAGGGTTCAAGTTTTGCCAACATAATACTATCATTTTGATCAACTGTTATAATTGGTTTATATTCATCAAACTTTAGTTTTACACTATTTGTCTCTACTTTTTTTACTTCATAAGTTTTGTTGTACCCAAATACATACAGTCCAAGTTGTGTTAGTTTTATATACTCAAGATTATCCCATACTGTTATATACTCTTTCCCTTTTGCTGTTACGGTATACTCACTTTTTGGGTCATCGTATTTAAGTTCCAATAATCCTAGTGATGCAAGAAAATAAAAACTTGCTTTTACTATAGGATCAAAGTATATTGACTCATAATGCTCTTTTACTTTTAAGTCATCATTGATTTGACCATATTGAGTATCCATATCACAGTTCATCATATATTCATTGGTTTTATAACCAGAGTCAAAATTAAATCCAAGATTTCGGTATTTACAATATGACAAAATATTTTTAATACTTACATATCCATCTTTAGGCATAGCAACGATGATTAACTTCAACAGATCAAAAAGCTCTTGCTGTGATGTATAAAACTCATCAAATCTTACTTTTTTTAGATGCCCCGCCAAAATTCTAGTGATAAAAAAACTAAATCTATTCTCAAACTGCAAAAGAACATAGTCTTTCAAACTTTCAATTGCTTCTTCTTTAAAACTTTTTTGCGTCCAATAATAATATGAAAAACTACGAGTTAACATATCTGTAGCATTGAATCCTAGCTTTTTATCTTCATAAAACTCTCTTATACCACTTGAAGATTTTAAGATATTGAGTGATTTTAATAGTGGTTTTTCATTTGACTTTCCAAATTCAACTAGATTGCTTTTTAGCATCTGTTCAATTGTAGATATAAATTGAGATATTCCATCTTCATTTGTGTAGGTATATTTTGTATTTGAAGGGTTTTCTATAACACTTAGATTAAAATTCTTAGGAACTGGAAATACTAACTTTAATATCTCCCTTACTTCACTTTTTATAAACAGAACATCATCAACTAAACCTTGCCATGAATAATAAATATAGTGGTTTATCAAACTTAGATTTTCATCAAGAGTATACTCTAAGCTTCCATACTCTGAATCATCTTGATACTTAAGTCCTAAGCTATATTCTTCTTCACACTCCATCCCTACAAGGTCAACCTCATCCCATATCAAAATACGATATATATCACAAGACTTCTCTGTCTGCATCAGTTTATTTGCAAACTCTTTTATAAAATCATCATCATTAAATAACTTCATAAAAAGATCAACAAAACCCTGCTTTGTAGTTTTATAAAATACTGACTTACTATTTATATCTTCATCTAAATATCGAAACTGAATATTATTCAAAAAATCCAAACAATACTCAAGTAAAGTTTGCAAGTCTTGTTTTGTAGCATTTGAAAGAGTATAGTTTAATTCTTGTTTTTCTAGTTTTAAAAATTCCATAGTTTATTTTATCCTAAATCTCTTACTTAATTGAATTATATGGCATATTGCAATGTTTATTACTTCAAATGTTCTTTTAAAATCGAACTTAATTCATCATCAGCTAAAGTATCTTTTTGTGTTTTTGAATATATTGATATTAGTACAATTTTATTTTCTATTTGTTTATATATAATGATTCTAAAGCCACCACTTTTTCCAGTAGGTATAGATGAGTTTTGTACTCTTTTTTTATAAAGATTATATCCAAGAGGTACACCTAAGTTCTCTTTTTTTTCAATATCCATAATTGCTTGTTTTAAATCTGATTTTATAAATTTAAATTTTTTTGATAACTTTTTAACTTCTTTTAAAAAGTTATCACTATATTCAATCATCTAACTCATCCCATAGTTTATCTATAGGGTGTGTATTTCCTTTTCTAACATCATCTAAACCTTTTGTAACAGAATCTAAAAACTTCTCTGATTCAATTTTCTTCAAAGCATTTTTCATATTTTCATACTCATCTTTTGAGATAAGTACTGCTTCTACTTTGTTGTTTTTTAATATAGCTAGTTTGTCTACAGCATTATCTTTTATTTGAGATAGATATGAGCCAAACTTTTTAGCAAACTCTGACGATGGAATAAGTTCATTAGTTGCATAAGTTACCATTTTATTTCCCTCTATACTTTCCGTAATATATTGTGTATTATATCATAAAGTTTTTATTTGTACAATAAAATAAACCAATCCTACCCTAGTATAAAATCTAAATCAGACTGAGTCAGCTGTTTGAGTCCACTATCATCACCACTTATTATCATATCTGTCATATCTTGTTTTTTCATTTGGAGTTCTAGGATTTTTTCCTCTATTGTATCTTTTGTTATCATTTTATAACTAAATACTTTATTTTGTTGTCCCATTCTATGGGCTCTATCTACTGCTTGATTTTCTGCTGCTTTATTCCACCAAGGGTCAAAGATAAATACATAGTCTGCTTTTGTGAGATTTAGTCCAACTCCCCCTACTTTTAGAGTCATCAAAAATAGTTTGATATCGGAATCATTTTGAAACTTATCAACTAGCTCTTGTCTGTTTCTTGTACTTCCGCTCATTTGTAGATACTCATATCCTAGTTCATCCGCTTTCGTAGATATCAAATCAAGTGAACCTAAGAAGTTAGCAAATATTAGAACCTTGTGATTTGAAGCAACTATATCTTCTAACATCTCAAAAAGATTTTCTACTTTTGATGAGAGTATATTGTTTTCACTTTTAAGTTCTGGTGCAGATGCAATTTGTCTTAGGTCATTAAAGGCTTGTAGTATAAAAAACTTTGATTTATCCATACCATTTACTTTTATTTGTTGCTCTAGCATTTTTTTATAATATGTCTTTTTCTCTTCATAGAATTTTTTATGTTCTAGAGACATATCGACATATATCACTTGTTCTTGTTTTGCAGGTAAATCTTTCAAAACATCTTGCTTCAAACGTCTCAGTAAAAATGGAGTAATCTTAGCTTTTAGAAGTTGTGCTATATCTTCATTGGCATCATTTTGAATAGGAATAGCAAAATCCCTTTTAAAATCAGCAACGGTTCTAAATAAACCATTGTTTATAAATCTATATAAAGAATATAACTCAAAAAGTGAATTTTCAATAGGTGTTCCACTTAATGCAAACTTGTGCTTAGCTTCTAAAAGCATCACAGCCTTAGAAGTTTTCGAATCTATATTTTTAATATTTTGTGATTCATCTAAAATAATAGTATCAAATCTTATATCTTTTAGTTTCTCTATATCGTTTCGAACTAAGGCATAGGTTGTTAATACAATATTATGTTCTTTTAGTTTTTGAATATCTCTATTTGATTCGTAGTAACAATAAAAAGATAAACTAGGATTGAATCTTGTTAGTTCATTTTGCCAGTTGTTCAGTAAGCTTTTTGGCATCACTATCAAAGATGGTGTTGTAGCTTTTGGATAGATATAAGACAAAAGAGTAATAGCTTGCAAAGTTTTACCAAGACCCATATCATCAGCCAAACATCCACCAAAATCATTGTCATAAAGGTATTTAAGCCATCTAGCACCCTCTTTTTGATAATCCCTAAGTGTC
>Ga0193964_1001367_pt1 | contig 10673 bp, 7 predicted proteins | sample FB_7_MG_FD_140323 | JGI IMG/M metagenome (GOLD analysis project Ga0193964, IMG submission 140323) | Microbial mat bacterial communities from the Broadkill River, Lewes, Delaware, United States - FB_7_MG | ecosystem: Environmental > Aquatic > Freshwater > River > Microbial mats | place: USA...
CTGATATTACAAAGTAAAGAGTATTTGGATGGTAGTGGTTACCCAAGAGGGCTTAAAGAGGGGCAAACGGAGTTACGAGCACAAATTATTTGTGTCATGAATGACTATGTTGAGCTCATAAACGGATTATATGATGAGCGGCATTATAGTACAGGCGAGGCAATCTCATACCTCCAAACAACAGCGTCAGAGCGTTATAACCAGTCGGTTGTAACCATACTAAAAGAGATGGTTGATCTGCTGGCAAAAACCGGTGAATCTATTTCAGACCAACGTGTGTCAAGTGTGGATCTCAAGATAGGAATGAAGCTTACTCGTGACTTGATCAGTGAGACGGGCATTCTTTTGTTGAGTGTTGATCAAGTTCTAGATGAAATCACCATCGAACGCATTAGGGAGATGGAGTTCAACCTCAGTGAGACGTTTTCTATTTATGTGTCTACGCATAATTGAATAAGCTTAAGGAAGAGAATGTGGGTACTCAAGTTTTAATTGTCGATGATGAACCCCATATCCTTGCATCTCTTGGACGTCTTCTAAGTAGTGTTCGTATTACATACATAAGCGCCTCATCGGGAGAGGAAGCACTAGAGCTCCTTCGGTCTCATAAGCCTGCGGTTATCGTTTCCGACTATCGAATGCCCGGTATGAGTGGCACGGAGTTTCTGTCGCGAGTAGAAGCTCAATACCCCGAAACAGTTCGTATCATCCTAAGTGGTTTTTCTGACTTCGAAACCGTTCTTAAGGCTGTGCATAGTGGTGTTGTCCATAAATTTCTTGCTAAACCTTGGTCAAATGAGGAGTTGATTCAGCACCTTCATGCGGCTTTTAAAAAGGCATCTCAGAATGCCTTTGCTGACAATTCAGATCAGGAAAAACGCCAAAGGCGATCGTTACATGAAGATGGGCAAGCAAGTAACCAGACACTTGGTTCGAGTGAGCAGCAATTAACGGTCATGCTAAATACGCTGGATGACGGAATCGTTACCATTGATTCTCAGGGCGTTATTTTATCTATAAATCAAGCGATTGAGAGCATATTTGGATACCGCCCGAAAGAGCTGTTAGGGCAAAACGTTTCTGTTCTGATGCCAGAGCCTTATAGAAGCCAGCATGACATATATTTGTCTCGTTACCTAGATGAGAGTGCTAGCAGCATTCTAGGCAATCGTCGGCGGCTGGTAGGTTTACGAAAGAGTGGAGAGGTCTTCCCCATCGAACTCAGTGTTAACCGGATGTTAGTGGGAGCTGAAACACAATTTTTAGGTATGGTTCGTGATATCAGCCGAATGGTGAAGGCTGAAAGGGAAAACCAACTGCTAATTGAAGCCTTAGAGAGCAGTCAGGACGGTTTTGCTCTTTTTGGGGCGGGTGACAAGCTGATTCGTTGGAATAAGCAATTTAAGCAGTTGTACCAAGCCTCTTATTCGAGCTTAAGAGAGGGTATTACATACGAAGAGTTTTTTAGGGATTGCATCAATAATGGACTGTTCCCGGACGCTCATAGTCAGCCCGAAAAGTGGTTATCTGATTTAGCATCTTCCCATCGACAGTTACCTATGGTCGCTGAGTTTCAGTTAGAACCTGGTAAGTGGATAGAGATCCATGAAACCCGCAGTGGGAATGGTTCAGTTATTGTTACGCACTTAGATATCTCGAAATTAAAACAGACACAGCTTTCTTTGCAAAATGCTGTAACCGAAGCTGAACATGCCAATAGTGCACGAGGACGCTTTCTGGCAATGATGAGCCACGAAATAAGGACCCCATTAAACGGGGTATTAGGCTTGTTGCAGTTGCTTCAAGAAACACCCCTTAACGCCCAGCAGCAACAGTATTTAAAAACAGCGAGCTTATCAGGGCAGAGCCTGCTGACGATAATTTCTGACATTTTGGACTTCTCTAAAATAGAAGCTGATAAGTTAGAGTTACAACCCATAGCCTGTAATATGCACCATATATTCAAAGAGTTAGAGCAGTTATTTCACTTAAGAGTTGAAGAGAAGTCTATTAGGTTAATATGCGATGTGGGCAGTGACGTTCCCGAGTGGGTTAGCGTGGATGGCCAACGGTTACGGCAGGTACTTCTTAATCTGTTAAGTAACGCGATTAAGTTTACAGACTATGGTTCAGTAGCACTCTATGCAACAGTTGAGAACGCAAACTGGCTTAGATTTACGGTGATAGACACAGGAGTCGGAATACCGGTTCAAGAGCAAGATAAGGTGTTTACAGAGTTCAGCAGCATCCATCAAACTAAAACTGATCGTGTCTATGAAGGCACAGGGCTTGGTTTGGCTATCAGTAAGCGATTAGTCAGACTAATGGGCGGTAATATGTCATTCAAAAGTCAGGCGAAGGTCGGGAGTGAGTTTTGGTTTGAGCTGCCACTCGTTAGAGTATTGGCCCCCGACATGAGTGACTCTCCGGTCACGGCTTCTCATCATCTTGAAGGGCAGGTTCTATTGGTAGATGACAGTGCGACTAATCGTCTCGTAGCGAAGACGATGTTGGAATCAAAAGGGCTTACAGTTATCTGCGCGCAGGATGGGTACGAAGCCATTCAGCTATATCAAGACAGGCACTACGACCTAATTCTCATGGATATCTCTATGCCCGGTATTGATGGCTTAGAAACCACCAAGCGACTCCAGCAGTTGGACAAATGGGCTGAAACACCAATAATTGCTTTGACGGCTTATGCGATGCCTGAAGATAGAGAGCGCTTTCTTTCAATGGGCATGACGGATTACATTGAAAAGCCGATCGACAAACACAATCTCATACACGTTATCAGTCGGTGTCTCGTTAGCTACCCTCCATCGAGCACGATCGAGAGGAAGGAGCCGTTAGCCCCAACACCTGAGCCTCTATTTGTGCCTGAACGTTTGGAACAACTAGTACACGACACTTCTGAAGAGGCCTTACCCCAACTAAGTGGGATCTTTATTGGTGATCTGACAGAACGCTTAAAGGAGCTGCAAAATCCCGCATTGGACGAAGCGTCGATTGCTAGGCATTTTCACTCTATAGGGAGTAGCTCCGCTTTGTATGGTCTTATGTCGCTTCACAACTCATCTCGGGCATTAGAAAAACAGTGCCAAACAGGGGAGTATGTCTCTGATTGCTTGGCCGACTATATCGCATTGGCCCAGAGTAGTTTGTGTGCTTTAAAAAAGCATCTTGACCAGCGCTTACCTCAGCCTTAGTTATCTTTCCAACTATTACGTTTTCTATAAATTGTAGCAGCGCTTATTTGTAAATAGTGTGCGGCCATTGGGATGTTACCGTCACATAAATCAATCGCGGCTTCGATGGCTTCCTTTTCAATGTCGGCAATTGGACGGATCAAACTAGATAGGCTGTTTTGTGCGCTGCCACGCTGGTAATCGAAGTCATTGGGCTTATCTGCCAGCGATTGAGGCGGTGTAAATTCTGTCGCCAAAGGTTGTGGAGATGCCTCCGTTTGGGGGGCTAAACGAGAGGAGGGAGTGTTATTTAGCGGAGGTGGCAGCATATCAGGCGTGACGTTTTCACCATTATGAAGCACCACGATATTACGAATTACATTTTGAAGTTGTCTTACATTCCCTGGCCATTCGTAACTTGCGAGAATCGATTCGGTAGCAGGGTCAAATCGTTGGAAGTCTTTATTCTCCTCTTTTGCATATTGCGATAAAAAGCTATTTGCTATTTCTAGAATATCGTTGTCTCGTTCTCTCAGGGGAGGAATATGGATGGGTAGGACATGTAAACGATAGTAGAGATCCTCTCGGAAATTTCCCGCTTCAACTTCTGCTAATGGATCTTTATTACTGGCGCAGAGGATTCTGACATCGACTTTCTCGACTTTGTCGCTTCCCACCTTTTGTAAAGTACCTGTTTGCAGAAAGCGAAGCAGTTTAGATTGCAGAGATAACTCCATCTCGCAAATTTCGTCTAAGAATAGTGTGCCTTTAGTTGCCGCTTTTGCCGCGCCGTCTCGATCGCTAAGAGCGCCTGTAAAAGCGCCTTTAACGTGGCCAAAAATTTCACTTTCTATCAAATCTTTCGGAATTGCACCGCAATTAAGAGCAATGAAGGGGGCCGCATTACGATCACTTCGTTGATGAATGGCCTCTGCGCATACCTCTTTACCTGTTCCACTTTCACCTGTGATAAAAATGGTTGCTCTAGAACTCGCCGCACTATCAATGATCTGGTAAACCCGCTGCATAGGGAGAGAGGAGCCTATAAACCCACAGAAGTTTCTACGATTAATTTCTTCTTGATATGTTTCTACTATCCTTTTAAGTTTTTGATTTTCAAAGGTATTGTTAAGTGTTGTTAGCAACCGATCTTTACTGAAAGGCTTTACTAGGTAATCTTTGGCACCCAGCCGCATCGCTTCAATAGCGGTATTCATCGAGCAATCACCGGTGGTTACAATGACCTCAATAGGCAGCTCTTGTTCTTTAATGTGTTTGAGAATCTCTAACCCATTCATATCGGGTAGTGTTAGGTCTAAGAGAACGCCATCAAACACATGATTATCAATGGCTGACATTGCGTCTCGTCCGTTACTTTCATGCTGCACATGATAGGGCAGGCCCGTTAGGTAGCTTCGGTAAACTGCTGCCATTGAAGCATCATCCTCAATGAGCAAAACGCGGGTTGTATCAGAAACGGGCATCGGACATCCTCTCCAGCCAAATAATTACACCAAGTTACTCGAATCAACACGTGACCGTAGAATCGATACTCTAACTGTAGATGATTCCTCTTTCGACTTGCCAATATTTTATGATTTTTTAAGGTATTAGATAATCTAGGCGTCTTATCACGGCAATATATTGGGTTCGTTTCACGATCATACGCTATGCAAGTTAACTTGGTTTACAAAGTTATATATAGCACCTAGAGTTGAATTAGGTAATACAGGAAGACCTATATGATAACGCTTGCAGAATGGCATCTACATGCCTCTCCTCAAGAAGCCAGACGGGTGAGGGAAGCACTAACCGACCTACTAGCCGAACACCAAGTAGCGGACTCAAATCACTTTCTACTTGCCTGCGCTGAGCTCATTGTTAATCTCTACAACTATCCGGATCCTAAACCTGAGAGTGTTATTGTTAGGTTTGGACATGATAACTCCCATTGGGTGCTTGAAGTACTCGACAACGGGCCTACCTTTACCCAGTTTAATCAATTATTGACTGATACGTCTCCTGCAATAGCAGCTGAGCAGGGTATGGGCTTGAAGCTTCTCGCGAGTTATTTTTCGGATTTCAATTATGTGCCAGCATGCTATCGCGAAGACGCTTGTAACATGATGGTGCTATGCAAGCCGAAAGTTGAATCTACTGACAGTTTACAACGCATTCTTTTAGTTGACGATGACCCAACCTATCGTGCTGTACTGGCGGCATATCTTGCCAATAATTATATCGTTCTTCATGCTGATAGCGTGTCGGTTGCTAAAGAGCAAATCTTAAAATATAAGCCCTCACTGGTTATATGCGATCTGCTTATGCCTGAGCAAGATGGAACCGTATTGTTTGATCAGATAAGTTATATTCCTGAGCTTGCAAGCACCGCGATTGTTTACCTCTCTGGTTGCCATGATAAGAACTTGATTACTCGTGTAGCGAATCGGCCAATCGATGATTTTTTAGCAAAACCGGTTGATAAGGAGTCTTTGCTGAGTGTTGTAAAACGGGTTTTATTGCGGCGTGCGTATATTTTTAAACAAATTCAACGTGCCCAGAATGAGAAAATCACTTTAGGCTTACAGCCAAGAGCACCAGAATCGCTTGATGATTACCAATGCAGTGTGAGATGCGTATGTCCTGAACCGGGTGGTGGTGACTTGTTGCAATTCTATAAGGCGCAAGACTCAACACTAATGGTGTTCGCTGACTTGATGGGGCATGGCATCTCTCCTAAGGGATATGCGTATGCACTGGCCGGATACTTAAAAGGTATCTGTTCAGCTAGAAAAGACCTTCATGAAAACCCTTCCGGATTGCTGGAGCAACTCTCCTTAAGTTTTGACTCGGATCCACTACTGCAAGAGACGTTAGCAACATTAATGGCTATATCACTCAGGGATAAGGGGGAGGTTTGCATTGCTAATGGTGGTCACCCTTTACCGATTTTAGTCTCTACACAAAGAATAGGGCCAATAGAGATTGATGGCCCGCTACCGGGCCTTGGGCTAAACCACTATCGAGAACAAACACTAATGCTAAACAAAGGAGAACGCCTGATCTTTTTTTCGGATGGCTTTTTGGATGCTGGTGGCCCCATGCCCACAGCCCTGTCCGCTGTCTTAAAAGAAAGTGCTGCGTTACCTTTATCAGCGGCAAGTGATCTGCTGCTTCAGTGGCGATTAAACAGTAGTGAAATCAACGATGATATTACCTTGGTATTACTCGAACCCAATCCCGCGTCATTATAGTTCCTGATTAAGTAGAATCATTCGGCTGAGGCCCTGCCGCACCTTTTCCATCCAGTTAGGAAACAGTCTATCTAAACGACGGGTTTCTCGAATAAGTTCTTGCTTTAAATCAGGTGCAAATTGATCATTCATAATGACCCCTACGAGAAAAGCACCGCTTTGTTTGAGAATCTCTCGGCAGTCATTAACTTGTGTCTCGGTAGTTCTGCCTGTAATTACGGTCAAGAGTGTTGCTTTGCTCGCTGCGCACAAGGTATCTATCGGAATAACATCTTTAGTGAAATTCAACGCGTCGTCAAATTCACAGCTGTTCATCAATAAAGGGGCACTATCGCAAATAATCAGATCAAAACGTTGCTCACAGCTCTCAAAAAACAGTTTAAGTGTCTCCTGATCTCTGAACTCTACACAGTGACTGGACTTTTCTGGAGACGGAAGAAAGAGTAAACCGGGTTGATGTGTTGGCTGTGCAGCATGTTCCCAATGGCCGGTTAACGGTAACCATTCGGTTCTATCAAGATTCAACCATTGGTGTATGCAGGGGGAGTAGACGTTAAGCTCTATTAATAGGACGCGTTTGCCTGATTGAGCAGCGCGTTTTGCTAAAGCTAGCGCAATGGTACTGTTTCCACTTCTTCTATTACTACTGCATAACGTGATGTGCTTTAACTCTAAGCGTAATATACGCGCATAAATTGTTTCTAAAGCGGGTGTATTATCTAGGCTTTTCATAAGCTTTACCTCAAGCCAATGGCTTTTTACAGTCCGATAAGATGAGCAAAAGAGAATACGGTGATTGATTCTTGCAGTGTGTTTACAAACCGATACCAGCTACTTTGCTCTTTACTGGGAACATACAAAGTATCTCCCGCTCGAATAACAGGCAGCTTGCTGAAATCGCCTGTCTTCGCGAATTCTACTAAGTCGAAAAGGCGAGAGTGAGCTTCACCATCAACGCGGTTTACAACCATAATCCGATCTTGAAGGGCGCTATTCATCGGCCCGCCAGCTTCAGCGAGCAAATCAAGCACTGTCATACTGTCATCAAAGCTATAGCGCCCGGGACGAGCAACTGCTCCTAGCACACGTATGACGCTTTCTTTAGGCTTTTCTAACCATGCTCTATCTCTTTCAGGAACAAAAATCACGTCTTCGTTACGCACGCTAGGCAACATACTTTCGTCACCTGTTTGAAAATATAAATGGAGATTTAGCTGTGAGACTTCGGTGTTGCCATTATGTCTATGAGTGATGCGCACGCTGGATAGGTCTGCATTGCTGGTTGGTCCTTGCGCTGCTGAGAGGATATCTAGGAAATTCAATTCATCATTGAACGCATACCGCCCCGGAGCACCGACCTGGCCAAAGATATAAATAGAACGCTCACTCGATTGGCGCACCCATTGGGAGCGGTTATCGTTAGGGTCTTTAGGCAACTCTGGAATGACGACCGTATCGCCTGCACGAATAGTAGGGATTTGCCGAATATCTCCACCTTTATCCAGAAACTTTTTCAAATCAAACGTAATTGACCTAGTAATACCGTCTGCGCTTGATTGGAGCACTTGCAGATGTGCTGTATCTGCGCCTGCAACAGGGCCTCCAGCATGGGCAATTAAATCCATCAAGGTCATTTCTGATGCCCATTCATACCGTCCGGGTCGATTGACTGCACCAATGATCTTGACGGCCCGATTAGGGTGAACTTTGAGCCAGCTTTTCTCATTCATATCCGTTTTTTCAGGAACAAGAATAGCGTCTCCTGGTTTTATAGTAGGGAGTTGCCCTTTTTGACCCTCTACGTAGCTTTGTAGGTCAAAGGGCACAACGCTACCATTGGCACGTAATACTTTAATCTGTCGTGTTTCGGCAAACCGTGTTGGTCCCCCGGCGGTTGCAAGAAGGTCATAAAAACTGCTGCCATCACCCATTTCCATAGCACCTGGCTTAAACACTTCTCCCATTACATAAACGGTGCGTGACCCACTTTTGACTTGTTCTGTTGCTTGAGGAATAAAAATCACATCCCCTTGGTTTAAGTTAGGCATCAGTTTTGGATTGCCGGTATCTAAGTATTCACGCATGTTAAAAGGGAAGGGGCTTCCCTGCTGAATAACGCGGATTTGCTCAATGCCGGCATAGCGAGTAACGCCACCTGCTCGCATAATCATATCCATAACTGAAACCCCTTTTTTAAACGCAAAGGTTCCAGGGCGATGCACTTCACCAAAAACTTTTATTGACTTGCCATCATCACCTGCATCGCCAGATGCTGTTAATGTTTTTGCATCAAACTCAACCTGAACGTTGCCTATCAAGGGGGAAGCGGGCACAAAAATTTCATCCATCGGTTCAAGAGGAGGCAGGCTTCCTGGGTTGCCGCTATCTAAATAATTTTTGTAATTAAACTCGATCAGCCCACTTTTGCGGCGAATTTGTAATTTATCCAACTGCGCCCCTTGGGCTAATCCGCCAGCACGGTTGATGGCCATTTGAACATTCGATCGAACCGGCAAGTCAACAGGGCCGGGATGCTTGACATACCCCAGTACCATGACAGATAGGCGTCGCTCCTTTAAGATAAGATCAAACTGTTCAAGATCTCGATAAACCACCTCAAGCTTTTCTTTTATGAGCTGTTTTGCCGTTCCAATAGGTACGCCTTCTAGATGGAATATGCCTACCTCCGGCAAGTTAATCTGTCCTTGGTGGTCTATTTGAAATACCTTTTCAAAAGCAGCCTCGCCAGGAAATTTGATCTGCAGCTTGTCACCAGGGCGAAGCGTTTCAGAACTTACGCAAAGGCTAAAAAGTAGACAAATGAAATATACGGCTAACTTTTTCATTCGCATGCCCCTCCAGTCGTAGTGATATTGCAAACCGGTTGAGAGGCAACACTCTGTTGCCGTATACCGGTTTTTTCCAGTAGTGTCTCCGTGTGAACCAGTGATTTATCAGCCTCTTTAAGAAGGCCTGCTTCATATAAGCGCATACTTTGATTCAGTGATAATCTGGCCATATGGAAACGTTGAGTTCGTTGTTGAGTCAGTTGTTGCTGGTTAAGTAATGTTTCAGATTTTCTTAACCGTTCGCTCAGTCGCTCATCTTTTTTGGAAATAGGGTAACGCTCTGCTACGCCTCCTTTGCCTTCATCGACAAAGTAAAAGCAACCACTTAACAGAGAAGATAGAGCGATAACGATAACTGTTGAGGAAATGTTCATAGTTAAGACTCAACCACAGTTATTGTCTTATCAACCCTAAGGTGTCTCATGATTTCTAGAGGTTGACCGTGAGCTCCGATGATACTCAAACTTTTCCCTAACGCTCTAAGTCGTTTGAAGAGAAAGACAATTGCTCCTATACCTGAAGAATCGATAAAGTTCACATTTCTAATGTCGATCACAACGTTATGCTGATCTTGCACTAACCCATCAAATTTAGGGCGTAAGATGCCTACCGCTAACGCATCTAATGAGTCGTTAATTTGAATATGTAATGCACCATTTTCAGTATCGCTTGAGAGGTTCGCTAGACTAGTCATGGCCGTACTCCTTCTATTGTTTATAAAAGAAGTAGCAATACATATGCCATTTTTTAATTCGTTGATTTATAAGAATATTATTTTGAATTTTTGAAAGCGAGTAGCTTAATATTGGGCTACTCGCATTTTGCGAATCAGATTGATGCTAAGGGTCACTGACCACGTCCATAGAGCATCACGATAAAGGTGCGTAATATAATTTGAATATCCATACGTAGCCACGATGTTAAGCTATCCAGCTGCAACGCATATGCATGGTCAAATCCGACTTTGTTACGTACATCATTGATGTCGCGATCATAGCCCTGACTCACTTGTGCTAAGCCTGTTATGCCCGGTTTTAGTCCCCATGTGCGTTCAGCAAAAAATGGGATTGCTGTTTCCAGCTTTTTGTAGAAGCCGGGTCTTTCGGGCCTTGGTCCTATAATAGACATATCTCCTCGAAGAACATTGATGAGCTGAGGTAACTCATCTAAGCGGGTTTTTCTCAAGAAGCGACCAAAAGAGGTAACTCTAGGGTCATTTTGGGTTGCCCAGATAGCACCGGTTACGACTTCTGCATCGTGTCGCATCGTTCTAAATTTATACATCCAAAATACCTCGGTTTTATCTGACCCTGAATATCCAATCCTTAATTGGCGATAAATGACGGGGCCTGGAGATGTAATGGCAATAAGAATGGAAATCA
>Ga0193964_1001370_pt1 | contig 10661 bp, 7 predicted proteins | sample FB_7_MG_FD_140323 | JGI IMG/M metagenome (GOLD analysis project Ga0193964, IMG submission 140323) | Microbial mat bacterial communities from the Broadkill River, Lewes, Delaware, United States - FB_7_MG | ecosystem: Environmental > Aquatic > Freshwater > River > Microbial mats | place: USA...
AAAAAATAATAGAAAATATGTCAAAAAATATGTCAAAAATCATATCAAAAGAAGATGTTATTAAAATTGCAGATCTTGCAAGATTAAAACTAACTGAAGCAGAAGTTGAAAATTATCAAAAAGAACTTGAAGAATTTTTTGAACACGCAAAGGCACTTGAAGAAATCGATACAGAATGAGTTGAACCACTTTATCAAGTTTGATGACTTCAAAACGTAATGAGAAAAGATGAAATTATTAAATCTACAATTTCTTGAGATTTAGTTTCTTGTTCTGCAAATAAATCTGAAAAATGATGATTTTTAGTTAAAAATGTTTTATAGGAAATTATAAAAAAAAGACGCCATAAATTGACGTCTCTACAATTTTTAAAATAAAATTAAAAAAATAAAAATGCTTCCAACTTGGTACAATAATTATAAAAACCTCATTGAAACTTCTATAAATAATTATTTAGAAAAGTATTTTAAAGATGAAAAAAACTGCTGATTAAATGAAATCAAAGAAGCGGTTTTTTATTCTATGAATTGATGAAAAAAAATCAGGAGTATTTTAGCTTTAGAATTTTTTCTAATTTTTTCTTGAAAAAATTTTGAAGAAATAAAAGAAACTGACAAAATCACCAAGCTTTGTATTGCGCTTGAAATCTTTCATTCTTACAGCTTAATCCACGATGACCTGCCAGCAATCGACAATGACACATTAAGAAGATGACAAGAAACCGTTTGGAAAAAATTCTGAGAAGACACATGAGTTTTTGTCTGAGATTTTTTAAATTCTTTGGCATTTGAAGTTTTATCAGAGACAAAAAATTCAGAATTAATAAAACTTTTCTGAAAAACTGCCTGAATAAAATGAATGATTTGATGACAAGTTTTGGATATTTTTTATGAAAAAAATTCTGATAAATTAAATTTGGAAAATTTGGAAGAAGTTCATAATAAAAAAACCTGAGAATTAATAAAATTTTCAATTTTATGATGAATAATTTTATGAAAAAAATATTACCAAGATGAAAAATTTTTTCCAGAAGAAGAAAAATTTTTAGAGAATTTTAAAAAATTTTGAGAAAATATTTGATTAGCTTTTCAGGTGAAAGATGACTTATTAGATGTTGAATGAACAAAAGAGGAGACTTGAAAATCAGTTTGATGAGAAAACTGAGAAGAAATCGAGAAAAAATGATTTGTTTATTTTTTATGAATAAACGAAGCGAAAAAATACTTAAAACAAAAAATCTCAGAATCTATGGAGATTATCTGAGATTTGGGTTCTGAGAAATTGGAGTTTATTGTGGAATATATTTGAAGTAGGAAAAAATAAGTGTTGACATTTTTTTCAAAAAAAATAAACTTAAATCTTAAATTTAAAAAAACATATGTCAGAAAAAAAAGAAAATTTTATTGAAGTTATAGAAAATTGTTTAACAAATCTTGAAAAACCTTATTCAAACAAAGATAAATTATCTGAAATTATTGTAATGAAAATTATAAATAATATAAGATTGTGATTTTCAGACAATAAAATTAAACTAAATATTTTGAATAAAATTTTTGAAAAAAAATCTTTTATAAAATATGAAAACATAAATAAACAAATAATTTTATCCTATGAACAAATTAGAGAAAAAATTGAAGACATAAATACTATTTCAGATATAGATAAAAAAATTGAAATATTAAAAAATGAAAAAGAAGCTTTATAAAAGCTTCTTTTTTTTACTTCCCAAAAGTCTTCCCAGCTCAATTCAAAAAATCTAAAGCTTCTTTAAAATCCTCCTCTTTAAATGCTGGCCACATTTTGTCGATAAAATAAAATTCAGAATAAGCAGATTGCCATAAAAGGAAATTTGAAATTCTTTTTTTTCATCAAGTTCTAATAATTAATTCCGGATCTGGATATTCAGGATTATCAAGATTTTTAGAAATATTTTCTTCAGAAATTTCTTCTCAAGAATTTTTTAATTTTTCAAAACATCTTACCATCTCATCTCTTCATCAATAATTAATGGCAATTTGCATATTTAACTTTTCAAACCCCTTTGTGAATTCTTTTAAATCATAAATAGATTTTTTTGTTGATTCTGGGAATCAATCTAATTTTCAAATGAAATTAAATTTTACCTGATTTTTTTCAAATAAATCTTTTTTAGAAGTAAATTTTTCTAATAGTTTAAATAAATCTTTTAATTCAGATTCCTCTCTTTCCATGTTTTCAGTTGAAAGAGTATAAAAAGTTGCATGTTTAACTCAGTATTTTGGAAGATATTCAATAAGTGACTCTAAAGTGTCAGCTCATTTTTTATGTCAGTAGAATTTTGGCATTCAAACTGATTTTGCCCAACGACGATTTCAATCCATTATAAATCAAATATGCATATTTTTTAAAATTATTTTTTATTTTTTAAAAAAATTTCGATGAAATAAAATTTTTTGCACCTCTTTAAGTGTAAAAAATTTATATTTTATCGAAATTTTAAATCCTAATTATCTAAAATCATCAGAACTTGTCTTCTGAATTTTTTCCATTCTTAAATTATCAACCTGATCTTTAACTCATTCTTCAAAATTAATTTTTGGATCGAATCATAAAGTTTCTCTAATTTTTGAAGTGTCAGCATGTTGTCATTTTACATATCACTCTTTTACAGGATTTGGAATGTATTTTGGAACAATGTTTTTTCACATTGCTTTATTAACAGCTGCTACAACATCATTAAAAGAAAACGATTCTTCTCTTCAAATATTGAAAACTTCAGCTCATAATTTTTTGTCAGTTTCAATCGCAAGAGTTAATCACTGAACAACATCTTTTACATTTGTGAAATCTCTAAATTGAGAACCATCTCAGTAAATAACTGGTGGTAAATCTCTCGCCATATCCCAAACAAATTGAGAAATTATATTTGCATAAATTCATTTTGACTCTTCATTTCTTCAGTAAACTGACATAAATCTAAATCAAATAATGTCAATTTCTGGATAAACTTTTGCATAACATCTTGCACAATCTTCATAAATTCATTTTGTCACTGCATAGTGATTTGGTGCAACAATATTTGGATCAGTTTCAATAAGTGGCATTGGGTTATTTCAATAAAGTGACGAAGTTGACGCATAAAGCATCTTTTTCGTTCAATTCTTTCTTGCCCAATCTAAAACTGTCACAAACGACTGAACTGAATTTACATATCAATCCACAAAACCGTCATCCATAAACATTGGAGCAGAAGAAGTTCAAGCTAAATGTAAAACATAATCAACTTTTCAAACTTTTTCTAAATCTTCAATCTTACAAGCGTCTCAATTTATAAATTTTATATCTGAATCTAAATTATCAACATCTCATAAAAATAAATTATCCAAAACTGTAATTTCGAATTTCTCTTTATTAATGTTACAAAAATTTGATCAAATAAATCACGCTCAACCTGTTACTAATATTTTTTCTTTCATAAGTTTTTTTAAATATTTTAAAATTTTTCTAATTATATTTTTATTTTTTAAATAAAACAAAATTTTTCACACTTTAAGAGTTATGAAAATTTATTTTAAATAAATTACTGTCATTCATATCAAAAATCTACAATTTTCGCAGGAAGAAATCAAATCAGTCTAGCAAAATCTTCAAATCTCCATTTTAAATGTTCAAGTTTTTTCACGACTCACCTTAATGCAATATACATTTCCCGATTAGTTATAAAACCTTGATATTTAGAAACTGCTTTTGCAACAACAATTTTTTGTTTTTCTAAAATTTCTTTTTTTTCAAAATCAGTAGAACCAGATTCAGATAAAATATTTGAAATCAAACCTCAAGGAGTAAATTCTTTTCAATTTTTAAATTTTCACAATTCACAAGAAAAAATTAAAAAATCTAAATAAACTGATTTTTGTAAAACTGGAGTTGGAATATTTTTCGGATTTTTATTAATTATTTTTTTATCTTTATTTTTTTTAGTTAAAAAATTATTAATAAAAAAATCTTCATTATCTCATTTTTTTTTAAAAGAATTCAATAATTCTAAATATTTTTCCTCTCATCATTTATTTTCTGATTCATAACTATATTTTTTTAAAACATATTTAATAGCAATTTCAAATTTTTGATTCTGAGATTCAATAAAATTTTCATTCAATTTTTCAATTTCAGACAAAGAACTATCGTCAGAAATATTTTTTTTTTGTGTACTTGTTTTTAAAACAGAAAAATTCTTCTCATTAATATAGTTTTCTAAATCATTTTCTTCTTCATCAGATAAATCACTGCTAGATTTAAAATAATTATAAATACTTTCACTTGAACATTCATCAGCAAAAATTTCCTGAAAACTTCAGAAAAAAAATATTATTAATAATAATATTGTTAAAAATTTTTTCATTTAAATTTTTTATTTTTTTTTATAAAAAAATTTTTTTCATCTTTTGCAAAATAATTATATAATAGTATAAAATAATATTTACTAAATTTTTGCAATAATAACTGATTTTTAATTACTGAAAAAAATGTATAATAATCTGATTTTTAAATAAACAAGAATAAATAATATTTTGAAAAACATACAAAATATCATTGGTTGAGAGAAAAATTTCATTTTTTCAAATGGGGGTGAGTTTTTGGTGAAAGGGTTTTCTTTGGAGAAGAGAAGGGTTTTTCAAAACAATTCACCAGAAATAAATTCTCCTAAGGCTGAAAAAGTTGATGAAAAAACTAAATATAAAGAAAAATTACAAAAAGATCAAAAAGAAAAGATAGAACACCTTCAAGAACAACTTATAAAAAATGAAATAAAATGACCACTTATCGACTTAGCAAAAACATATGAAGATGTAAAAAATACAAATTTAGATTTTAAGTGATTTCTTTGATCTTTTTTTGAAACACAAGATTGAAATATACTTTTAAACAAACCAAAAAAAGAAACTGATATTTCTAATCAAATACAAGAATTATTATTAAAAAATAATTCAATACTAACTAAAAAAATAACTAGTTTAAAAACTAAAATTGCAGAAAAAAATACAGACGAAATTAAAATATCAATGTGATATTCTGAAATAAATAATACAGAAGAGCAAGTAAAAAATTCAAGAGAAACACAATGAAGTACTGCAAATAAATTAATTGATGTCGTAAAAAGTATATGACAATGAAATCCACTAGAAAGCAGTATGTGAATAATTGTAACATGATTTATAACTGCTTTATGATTTAAAAAAGCACCATGATTTACAGCTTTTATTGCAAGTATCTTATGATGATGATATATTTTAAACGAATTAACATGATGAAAGCTGTTATCAGAAATTTGAGATATGAAAAATAAAGCAGCTGAAAATTTAAAGCTAACAGACGAACAAGAAAATGTTAAAAATGCATACAAAGTAAATGTTAAACAACTTTGAGTTATTACACATTTATGAACATTGTCAACTACAAAATTCCTTGAAGATACAAATAATATAAATGATTTAAAAAAAGCTGCGAAGTGAGAATGAGAAAATATTGATTTTAAAAATAAACCAGAATGATTTTTAAATAAAAATTATGCAATTGTTGTTTTAAAACTGCTTGCAAAAAACGCAGGATATAATTTATATGAAAATGAAAAATCAGAGGAAATAAAAGATTGATATTTAACAAAATGAATTGAAAACTATAAAAACAATTGAATTAATGAAATGAAACTTAATATTTTAGTTCATAGTTCACCTGAATGGAATAGTACACTTTTAAGCTGGGCTGAACAAAAAATTGATAATATTAGTAAATTAGCTGTAAAACATTTAAACAATTCTTGAAGTTTAGATTATGTAAAGCATAACTGGTTAAATATTCAAGAGATTTTTTGAGCATCTGTATTTTTTGAATATAAAGATTGAAAAATTAAAATTTTTAGCTCAAAAGAAAATACATGAAGTGATAATTTAGTATGAGAAGTTGTAGACTGAACAATAAGAATGATTACATGAACAGTTGAATCAATACCTTTAACTTTTAGTCCTGAACACAGAGAGGAAACTATAAATTCAACATATGCTATCAATAGAATTAATTGGATTGATAGCATATGAAGTAATATAAATGAAGAAAATAATAAAAATTATCAAGAATGAGAATGGTGGAATATTACAGCTTACTGGAAAAATGCAAAAGAATATTTTAAAAATAATACTTCTCCAAGAGATCTTTTACCAGAATTATGAATATTGTTAAAAGAAGATAACAATATTAAAATTACATATGAAAAAAATAACTGATTTAAAATTGAAAAATGAAATAAAAGCTTTATAATTAAAAAAATAACAAAAAGCTGAGATGAAATAAGAATATGACCAGATGACAAAAATTTAATAAAGCTAGATAAAGATAAAATCTTAGAAAAGATAAAATAAAAAATCCTCCCAAAAGAGGATTTTTTTCTCCCAAAAATTTTCAAATTGACTTCCAAAAAAAAATTTATACTTTTTTCTAGCCTATTTTCGACACTGTAGCTCAGTTGGTTAGAGCGCGGGATTCATAACCCCGAGGTCGGCGGTTCAAATCCGCCCAGTGTCACCAAAAAAATTTCATCTTGCTTTTATTTAAAAAGTTTATAGATTTAAAAAAGTAACGCGGAGTAGAGCAGTGGTAGCTCGTCAGGCTCATAACCTGAAGGTCGTTGGTTCAATTCCAACCTCCGCAACCAAGAACTTAAAAGAAAAAGTATCAGAAATGATACTTTTTTTTATTTATATTGAGAAAAAATTTTTTTGCATTGAAAAAAAATTTTTCTGAGTATAAGAAAAATTTTAATCAAAATATAAAAAAATTATGCAAGTAATACTATTAGCAGCTTGAACATCTTCAAGAATGCAGCCATTATCAGACAAGTCTCTTTTGAAAATTTGTTGAAAATCAATAATTCAACATCAAGTTGAAACTATCCAAGAAGCATGATTAAATGAAATTGTGTTTGTTTGTAATGATAAAAATATTTCAGATATAAAAAAAATTTTTCTAGAAAAATGAAAATTTTCTAAATTAAAACCTGAATTTGTAATTCAAGAAAATCAAGAAAATTGAATGAAATGAGCAATTGAAAGTTGTGAAAACATTATTAAAAAAGATGTTTTCATTATTTCTTCAAATGACATTGTTGAAAAGTCTATTTTTGAAGAAATATCTAAAACAAGCCAAAAATGAGAAGATTTCTGAATCATTTGTTGAAAAGTTGTTGATAACTATTTTCCTGGATGATATATTTCAATGGATAAAAATTGATATTTAAATGATATTGTTGAAAAACCATGAGAGTGAAATGAGCCATCAAATAAGATAAACTTAGTTTTACACTATTGGAAAAATTTTGAAACTTTTAACAAAAAATTAAAATCCTTCCACAATTCCACAGATGATGCTTATGAACTTTGTATAAAATTTTTTGCACAAGAAAAATGTGAAAAAATTAAGATAATAGACTATAAAGGCTTTTGGCAAGCAATAAAATACCCATGGCACCTATTTATTTTAAATAAATATTTCTTAAATAAACAAAAAAACATTAAAAGTTTCTTTAAAAAATCTTGAAATTTGATTTCAAAAGAAGCCAAAATATCAAAAAGCGCCATTTTAAAAGGGGAATGAATAGTTGTGGAAAAATGAGTTCAAATTTTTGAAAACTCTGTAATTCAAGGTCCAGCCTATATTTGAAAAAATTCAATAATTTGAAATAACTCATTCATAAGAGAAGTATCAATTTGAGAAAACTGTATAGTGTGATTTTCAACTGAAATAGCAAGAACACTTATTCAAGATAATGTAAACTTTCACAAGAATTACATATGAGACTCTATAATAGATAGTAATGTAAACATATGAGGATGAACCATAACTTGAAACCTAAGATTAGATAAAAAAAATATTTATGTAGAGATTAAGTGAATTAAAATAAATTCATGAATGGAAAAAATTTGATGAATAATATGAAAAAATTGCAACTTATGAATAAACCTTTCTATTAACCCATGAATAAAGATTTGAGAAAATTCAATGATTACCTGAGGTTTACCAATTATAAACAATGTGGATAAAAACTCTTTTATAACAAAAAATGTTGAAATAATAAGAAAAACAAACTTAGCTTAAAAGTTCATCTTAAGTAATAATTAAATAATAAGTATAAATAAATTAGCAAAAAAATTAAACAATAAAATGTGTAATTTAAAGTAAAATATGTTTAAAAACTTACCAAATAAAATAATTATGAAAAAAAGTAAAGGGGTCTCTACTAATATTACTAAATAAAATAAACTAAATTAAATAATACTTATATATACGAAATAGTTAATTAAAAAAATCTAAAAACTTGAGAAAAACTATTTTAATACAAAATACTTAAAATAAAACAGGTAACTATAAGTTATCTGTTTTATAATTTTTATTGAACACAAATTTTATACACAATAATATAAAAAAATAACTTAATTACATATCTTTTATGCCTTAAAATAGCTAAATTTTAAGTTTTAAGAACACTTTCTTAAAAAAAACATTATTTTTCTCTTGACTTTTGTTTTTTAATAATTACACTCTTCTGGCATTTTTCAAGAAAGTTTTTTTAGAAAAAATTTTAGAAAAAAGAAAATTAATATTAACGGAAATATAAAAGAAACAAAATAATTAATAATATTAATTATTTAAAACATTTTATTTTTTATAATAATTTTATTATAATAAATTAAGATGTGTCAATAAAACTTATTAACAAATTTAAATAAGTTACTCAATTGCATAAAGTGGATGCCTAGACTCTTGTTTCCGATGAAGGACGTGATACCTGCGATAAGCTTTGATAAGACGGAATAGTCATTATAATCAAAGATTTCCGAATGGGGAAACCCATATAGAGTAATGTCTATATACTTCTACCTGAAAAAATAGGGTAGATAGAGGACACACAGCGAACTGAAACATCTAAGTAACTGTGGAAAAGAAATCAATAGAGATTTCCTTAGTAGCGGCGAGTGAAAAGGAAAAAGCCCAAACCGATTTAATCGGGGTTGTAGGACCTCAATATCTGAATAATATTTATAACAAAACAGTTTGGAAAGACTGGCCATAGAAGGTGATAGCCCTGTATGTGAAATTTATATTATTTGGTAGAGTGTTCCTGAGTAGGTTCGAACACGAGTAATTCGGACTGAATCCGGGAGGCCCACCTTCCAAGGCTAAACATAACAAGAGATCGATAGTGAACTAGTACCGTGAGGGAAAGGTTAAAAGCACTCCAGTAAGGAGGATGAAATAGATCCTGAAACTTTATGCATTCAAAGAGTCGGAGCACTTAGGTGTGACGGCGTACTTTTTGTAGAACGGGCCAACGAGTTAGCGGTATAAAGCGTTAGATTAAAGCAGTAACAGCTGGAGTCATAGCGAAAGCGAGTGTGAAAGCGCGTAAGTTTTATGCCCTAGACCCGAAACCAGGTGAGCTTACCATGAGCAGGCTGAAGCATCAGTAAAATGATGTGGAGGGCCGAACCAGTTGGAGTTGCAAGTCCTTTGGATGACTTGTGGTAAGGAGTGAAAAGCTAAACGAACCTGGAGATAGCTGGTTCTCCTCGATATATATTTAGGTATAGCCTCAGAATTTAACCCACGGGGGTAGAGCTCTGTTTAGGTGCGGGCTCTTATAACGGGTACCAAATCTAGACAAACTTCGAATACCGTGGTGAATATTCTGGGAGTCAGACATGCGAAGCTAAGTTCGTATGTCGTGAGGGAAACAGCCCAGATCTACAGCTAAGGTCCCTAATAGTAAATTAAGTGGAAAAGGAGGTGTAATTGTTCAGACAGTCAGGAGGTTGGCTTAGAAGCAGCCATTCCTTTAAAGAGTGCGTAACAGCTCACTGATCGATGTGATTATGCGCCGAAAATGTAACGGGGCTCAAATTTACAACCGAAGCTTAGGGCTTATACTTTTTAGTATGAGCGGTAGAGGAGCGTTCTGATCTGCGTTGAAGTCAAACTGTAAGGTTTGGTGGAGCGTTCAGAAGCGAAAATGTTGGCATGAGTAACTAAAATGGAAGTGAAAAACTTCCACATCGTAAGACCAAGGTTTCCCACGCAACGATAATCGACGTGGGGTTAGTCGGTCCTAAGGCGAGGCTGAAAAGCGTAGTCGATGGATAACAGGTTAATATTCCTGTACTAGTTATGATTTGTTTGATTTATAGAAGGACGCAGGATGGTAATTTAGGCCTATGTAATGAATGTAGGTTTAAGTGTCTAGGTGTTGAGGAGTGGCGAAAACACTCTGAGCTAAAGCACGAATACGAATGGTTTTTAGAAATAAAAATCGAGCTAAACAACCCAAACTGTCGAGAAAATCTCTATAATTAGAATCATTACTAACCGTACCCTAAACCAACGCAGGTGGTCGGGTCGAGTAGACTAAGATGTTCGAGAAAACTAGCGTAAAGGAACTCGGCAAAAGAGCGTCCGTAACTTCGGGATAAGGACTGCCTATTTTATATAGGCCACAGTAAAAGAGCTCAGGCGACTGTTTACCAAAAACACAGGTCTCTGCAAACTCGTAAGAGGAAGTATAGGGGCTGACCCCTGCCCGGTGCCAGAAGGTTAAGAGGAGTGGTGCAAGCTGCGAATTGAAGCCCTGGTGAACG
>Ga0193964_1001371_pt1 | contig 10640 bp, 13 predicted proteins | sample FB_7_MG_FD_140323 | JGI IMG/M metagenome (GOLD analysis project Ga0193964, IMG submission 140323) | Microbial mat bacterial communities from the Broadkill River, Lewes, Delaware, United States - FB_7_MG | ecosystem: Environmental > Aquatic > Freshwater > River > Microbial mats | place: USA...
ATCAGATCGCATTTGAGATTCTGGCCCGTGTACATGGCATCATAGAGCTGGTTCCTTAAAATTTCCGTGGTGCCGATGATGATGTTCGCGTCTGTATTTTCCTTGATGTCGCCGGTGAGAATCCCCACCTTTTCCTTGCCGAAAATCTTGGAAAACCCGGCATGTATGGAATTGGTCAGCGCTTTTAAAGGCGTGGCATACCACACCTTACCGTTGTTTTCCAATATCCTTTTGGCGGCCTGTTCTGCAATCCACGTTTTCCCGGCACCTGTGGGTGCCGTGACAAGACAGTCCGATGTATTTATAGCTTCAATGGCTTCAAGCTGGAACGGATCTGGTATGAAGGGCTGTTTTTCGGGAACACCTATCCGATCAAAGGTTTCTTTCAATGTTTTATCTGCCCCGGCAGTTAGCTCGGGGTAATGAATGGGACGTGACTGTCTGGATTCGGATTTTTTCTTTCCGGAACGATAATATCTTTTTTTCATGTATCGTTTAAACCATAAATTAACTGAATACGCAATACGGTTCCCTTGGTGTACGCTGCCAAGGCCACATATTTAACCTTTATTTAATGTTTAAATATATACTTTTGTATTTTTCCAGCACCTTTCGTGCCGAGTCCATACCGAACATCTTGGTGTCCAGATCATGGACCGGGATAAATTTGAATCCGGCTACATCATCCATAGGGGTAATCAAAGAGAAATCCTTGACCTGGCAAATGAATGCCATGTCGGTGATGGGATACACCACACAATTATAAGGATAGGTATTGGCAAAAGAGCAAAAAAAGTCAAGGTCAAAAATGTCCAGACTTAGCTCTTCTTTTACCTCCCTGACCAATGCATGGTCAATGCCTTCGCCCGGTTCGGCAAATCCGCCGGGTAGATCCAAAGTGCCTTTGCCGGGTTCTTTTGCACGCACGGTGACCAGAATCCTGTTTTGATCGTCAAGGATGATGGCCATAGCTGCTGCCGCACAATTAAGAAAGAATCCGAATCCGCATTCCCGGCATTTAAATGATTTGACGCTGTCAGAGTCAAGGCTGCCGCTGCCGCAGGAAGGGCAGAATTTAAAGCGGTCATGATTGGGATTGGTATGGGGCATGGCATAATCCTATCAGCAGGTTAAATGAAAGCAGGCGCTCACCGCTTTGTCCGGTGTCTGGGTGATTGTTGTATTGAACATGTCTACAGCCTTATTCGTTGCCAGGGCTTTTAGTTCGATGCCCATGGATAACAGCTCCTTTGCAAGACCCGGGGCCATTTTCATCCGGTCATTAACGCCGGTGCCGACAATGATTAGATTTGGCCTTAAGGGAAGCACCGATTCTAAATCCGCCATTTCAAGCACATGCCCCTCTTTTCTGCGCCAATCCGAAAGGATGCGCCTGTCCGGGAGAATGATCAAATCGGCAGCGTATGTGTCAGTACCAACAACCATTTGACCAAAAGAAAATGATGTTATCATAGTTGACTTCCTTTATTGACCATCCAAGTGAAATATTTGAGTCTAAACTGTTTTTATAAGCACAAAATGAGGTGTAAGTGAAGAATCTTTTACATACGTTGTGCTTTTACCTGGGATATTCGGTTAAGAATCAGGCCGGACCCCAGAATAATGCTCCCGCCCAACCAAAAATGCCAGGACACCGGATCATGAAGAAAGCCGATGCCGATCACGGCCGTGAAAATGGTTTCGCTGGACAAATATACCCCACCTTCAAATCCTTTGCAGAATTTAAATCCATAATTCATCATAAGCTGGGCAAAAAGGGAGGTCAGGGCAATGCCTGCAAGCATGGTCCACTCAAGGGATGTTTTGGGAATAACCGGATCAAGGAGACAGGGTACAAGGGTCCCCATTGCACCGATCAGACAAAAATACAGATAGATCATGGCAGCGCTGTTTTTATCCTTCAGGGCACGGATTTGTACCACTGCCAGACCTGCGAACAATGCACCGATAATGGACATGCCAAGTCCCAAAAGGCTGATTCCGGTGAAACCGAATTCAAAAAATACGGCCATCCCCAGAATTAACGCCGCGATGCAGAACATCTGCCCCCAGGTGACATGTTCCCTGAAGAGAAAGAAACCAAACAGAGCAGCAAAGACGGGGTAGCTGTAAAAAATGACACAAGCGGTGGACAGCGGCAGAATCCGGATGGCCGTGACAATGCCTAAAAATGCCAAAATCCCTGTTATTCCCCTGGCAATAAGCAATGGGATATTATGCCCCTTGAACGGATTTTTTCCCCGGGAAAAGACCATCAAAATAAGCAATCCGCCGGTACACCTGACAAATCCGAGATGCCAGGCTGAATAGCCCTGGGGCATGAGCTTAATCAAGGTGGACATCATCGTGAACATAAATGCCGCGCCCATCATGAGCAAGGGTGCGGTCAGGGCAGAAAGGGGGAGGGGGGTTGAATTCGGTCTGACAAGCTCTGGCATGGGCGGTTTTTCCTGTTAAACAAAAGCCGCTTTATATCATTGAACAGGTTCTTTGCCCAGTGGTTTAATTCGTGTTTGGACAAAAAGGAACGCATCTGTTAGGTTGCAAAAAAAATTGCAATCCTCACAACCACGAGATTGCTTAAGGACCCATATAATGTTTGATATAATTATTCAATCGGCAAAAATAGTTGACGGCACAGGTTCTCCCTGGTTTGTGGCTGACGTGGGCATTAAGGACGGGAAAATTGTTCTGGTGGGAAATACCTTGCCCCGACCAAATGCCGTCAAAGTGGTTGACGGGACAGACCGCTTTCTTATGCCCGGATTCATTGACACCCACACCCATTGCGATTTTGAACTGCTTGGAAATCCCGATTTATCTTACAAGCTTGCCCAGGGCGTCACCACGGTGGGTATTGGCCAGTGCGGGTTTTCCGCCGCCCCGGTGAGTGAAAGGTATATGGACGAGTTGGATCTTTACCTTGGGTTTACCAAGGCCGGGATCAAAACAGCCTGGCCCTGGCGCAGTTTTGCCCAGTGGCTTGATCACCTTGAAACCCACGACCTTGGAGTCAATGTATTCAGTTTTGCCGGGCACGGCACCATCCGCATTGCACATATGGGGTTTGATAATCGAGAAATAACAAATGTTGATATCCACGCCATGGCCGATGAATTACGACGTTGTCGGGAGCAGGGTGCTGCAGGCCTTACCACCGGTTTGATTTATCCCCCGGGTGTCTGGGCCAATGATTTTGAGATTTCGGGGATGACCGCATGTTTGAGTCAAAGCAAAGGTATTTATGAAAGCCACATGCGAAACGAAGCAGGAGATCTTTTGGCCAGTGTGGCTGAAACCATTGGCGTGGGACGCAAAAACAATATTCCTGTGATTATTTCCCATCACAAGGTGTGCGGCAGTAAAAATTTTGGGCTGGTGGAACAAAGCCTTGGGCTGATTGATGAGGCCCGGGCCCAGGGCGTTGATGTTTGTGCCAACCAGTATCCCTATGATGTATCCAGCACCACATTGCGCAGTATCCTGCCCGGTTGGGTCCATGACGGCGGGTTTGAGGCCATGGCCAAACGCCTTACTGACCCGGACCTTAAACCGCGTATCATCGAAGAGATTGAATTTTCCGAAGACTTTGACAATATGTACCGAAACAGCGGCGGGGCCGGTGGCATACTTTTACTCTATTTTCCCCAAACACCCCAATATGAAGGTAAATCCCTTGCCAGGGTCGCAGAACTTCATGGTAGACGTCCTTTGGAAACCGCCTTTGACCTGATTCTTTCCAATTTAGGGGAAGACACGTGCGGGTTCTGTGTCATGTCGCCAAAGGATGTGGCCGAAGTGATTCGACATCCGGCCGTATTTGTGGCATCCGACACCATCCCCGGCGCTCCTGGCGCCAAGGTTCATCCCAGAACCTATGGGACCTTTCCCAGGGTGCTGGAAACCTTTGTAAAAAAAGAACGTATACTGCGTCTTGAAGAGGCGGTGTGGAAGATAAGCGGATTTCCTGCCCAGCGCATGGGCCTTGACACCAAAGGTCTTATCCGTCCCGGCATGGATGCGGATCTGGTGCTGGTGGACATGGACCGGATCTGCGACCAATCGAATTTTTCAACACCGGATCAGCGGCCTTTGGGTATTGATCTGGTCATGGTCAACGGAAAAATCGCAATGGAAGCCCAACAAACAACGAACGCAGGGGCAGGTGAAGTGCTTCGTTGCGGGCAGTAATTGGGGGATCATTTTGGCTGGCGTTCAAAGCCTGGGATTTCCATACGTCGCTCCACATAGTTGAGAAGGACGCTGGCAAGGGTGACCAGAATCAAGTAATAAATTCCCACGACCAGAAAGGTCTCAACGTTTCTGAAGGAGGCCTTGGCAATGCCCCGGCCAATGCCGGTCATTTCATTGATGGTTATGATAGAGGCCAGGGAGGAGTATTTGATCAGGTAAATAATTTCATTGCAACATCCGGTGAAACAGTGTCTGAATGCCTGGGGCAGAACAATGCTTTTCACCGAGGTAAACGGCGCCATGCCTAAAGCCTGGGCTGCTTTAAGCTGTCCGGTCTTGATGGAAAGCAGGCCACCACGGATATATTCGGCGTGATAGGCCCCGGAGCAAAGGGAAAATCCAACAATGGCGCAGGTCACAGCGGACATGACAATCCGCACCCCCCAGAAATTTGTGTAGGGCAGGGCAAAGTACCAGAAATAGAGCTGGACCACCAGTGGCGTGCCCCGGAACAAGGCCACATAAAAATCACACAGTTTTTTTACAGGCCCAGGACCGTAAACCCTTAATGTGCCGATAACCACACCGATCAAAAGGCCGAGTAGAGCCGACGGCACAATAAGCTTAATACTTACAAAAAGCCCTGTGTTCAGGCCGGGTATGACCTGGTGTATGATAAAGGGGAAAAAATCGTTCACGCCTCAGCTCCGGTCAATTCTGAAATTTTGGCGCAAAAATCCCGGGTCCGTGATCCGCTGTTTTCAGCCAGAAGTGCTGATGGCACACCCTGTTCGGTAATCCGTCCGTTTTCCATGAACACGAACTTATGAGCAAGGCCTGCGGAAAAGCTGATCTGGTGAGTCGCCATGAGCATGGTCATCCCCGCCTTTGCCAAATCCCGAATCACCACCAGCACCTCGCTGATCAGTTCCGGGTCCAGGGCTGATGTGGGTTCATCCAAAAGCAGCACCTCTGGGTCCATGGCCAAGGCCCTTGCAATGGAGACCCGCTGCTTCTGCCCCCCGGACAACTGGGCCGGATACAGCTCCATTTTATCTGCCAGTCCCACCCGGGCAAGCTCTTCACATGCCCTGTCGTGGGCTTGTTTTTTGGATTGTTTTTTTACTTTTTTCAGTGCAATGGCTACGTTCTGGTGGGCAGATAAATGATCAAACAGGTTAAAGTCCTGGAAGATCATCCCCACCTTTTGTCGCAACTGGTACAGATCCGTTTTCTTTTTAAAATTCACCGGTGTGCCGTCTAAAAGCAGTTGGCCGTCTTCGGGGATGTGTAAAAGATTTAAGCATTGCAGCAATGTTGATTTACCGGAACCCGACGGACCGATAAGCACCTTTAAATCCCCTTTGGCAAGGGTTAAATCCACATGGTTCAGAACGGTGTTACCGCCAAGTTCCTTTACAATCCCCCGGGCTTCCAGAACAACGGGACCGGTACCATTGGGTTGTGTCATATCTCTTTGTCCCTTTCAAACATCATTGGGTATATCCCTGTATTTGCATCTTCTTCTCCAGTCGCTTAAGTCCCTTGACCCCGGCCCAGGTCAGTATAAAAAATATCAGTCCGGCAAACAGGGTAAAGGGCAAAGGTTTGTGGGTGATGGCAGCAACGGACCGGGTCCTGGACATCAGTTCCGCCACCCCGATCACATAGGCGAGCGCCGAATCCTTTAAAACAATGGAGTATTCATTGGTCCAGGCCGGAATGGAAAATCGCAGTGCCTGGGGCAGAATAATGGAGGTTATGGCTGAAATGTCACCCATGCCAAGGGAGCGCGCCGCCTTAAGCTGGCCCTGGGGCAAAGAGAGAATCGCGCCTTTAAAAATCTGGGTCTGATATGCCCCGGTGGTCATGCCTAAAACCAGGATGGCCGCAAAAAAGGCATCGCCAAGGGGCAGAAAATCCAAAGCCGGAATCTGGTCAAGCCAGGATAGAAGCCCAAAGTAAAACAGGTAGAACAGTACAAGAACAGGTACGCCCCTGAAAAACCAGACATACAGCGCCACACAGCGCCGGGCAAAGGGATGGCCATACACCCGGATCACGGAAAAGGGGATGCCGATCAAAAGTCCTAAACCCATGGCCCCGATAATGAGAACCACCGTGATCCACAGTCCTGAAAATATATAGGGCAGGGAGCCGGTTATGGAAGAAAAAAAAGTGAGCATGTTATGCATGGTTAATCCGGGTGGGAAACGGAACCGGGCAGAAAAGCCCGGTTCACAGTATTTGGGTATTAGTGGATATCGTATTTTTCTTTCAGCACCTGCCACTGGGGATCAGCCATCAGCTTTTTCAGCCCTTGGTTCAGCAGGTTCAAAAGCTTGTCATCCCCCTTGCGTACGGCATAACCATATTTTTCAGTGGGCACGTCAAAGGAACCGGCCGTCTTGTAGGTCCCGTTTTTGCTGAGTTCGTAGGCAATGGATGAATCCATGGAAGAACCGTCAATACGACCGATTTTGAGATCTTCCATACTCAGATCTGTTGAATCATATTCCACAATTTCAAAATTGTATTTTCCTGTGGCAAGCAGATTATTAAGACGTTTGGTGCTGGTGGTGCCGCGCTGGGACCCAATTTTTTTGCCCGTGGTCAACAAGGTATTGAAATCATCCGCCCGGTCCTTCAACACCACAAGCACTTGGCTGACTTCATAATAGGGCATGGTGAAGTTGACAATTTCTTTCCTGGGTTCGGTAGCACCCATGCCGGATGCGATAAAGTCAATCTTTTTAGCATTGAGGGCGGGGATAATGCCGTCCCAGTCCATGGCTTTGTGTTTGACGTCAAAACCCATCTCTTTGGCGATCCAGTTTACACACTCCACGTCAAAGCCTTTGGCCTTGCCGGCCTCATCCACATACCCAAAGGGCGGAAAACCAAAATCAATGCCGTTAATGTAAACCTCGTTTGCGCCGGCAGGTGTCAGACTAAGACATGCAAATACCGTTAAAACACTTATCAGCAGTGCAATTTTTTTTATCATTTCTCTATCCTTTCAATAAAAGGTACCAAGCTTCTTCCTGATACCGGTTAATTTGAAGCATGTTAAATTATCAGAACTTCACCCCAGGTACAAGAAGAATAAATACAAGCTGTTATCCAATCATAATCCCCATGGCAAAAAGCGCACTGAACATCAGCGCAAGCTTTGCCGTGTCTGCAAGCGCCAGGTTAAGAATTTCTCCATCCTGTTCAAAAATGATTTTAAATAGGGGATAAGATTTCCAGAAAACAGCCAGGGGCAACAGAATGCCCCATGACCAGCGGCCCGAGGCAAACATCAGGCAGGGGATCAAAAAAGAAAAAAAGACCAGAAACACAAATTCCACCTTGGTACGCCAGGGGCCGAGGATCACGGCCAGGGTCCGCTTGCCCGCGCCGGCATCTGTCACGATATCCCGAAGATTGTTGACCACGATAATGGCCGTGACCAAAAGGCCCACAGGAACAGATGCGATGAAAACCGCCGTTGTCACACATCCGGCCATGAGATAATAGGTGCCGACTACTGCCACAGGTCCGAAAAAAATAAACACAAACACCTCGCCAAGGCCGTTGGACGCAATGGGAAAGGGACCGGCACTGTAACAGATAATCCCGAGAAGAGAGGCGATCACAATATACAAAATTACAACCCCACCCTTAATAATTAAAAAGGAACCTAAACCCAAGGCCACCAGCATGGTCAGTATGAATGCGTTTCGAACGGTTTCAGGGGGAATCAGGCCGCTTTGGGTCATACGCTTGGGGCCTTTCCGGTCCGGGGTGTCAATCTGGTTCAAAAAATCAAAATAATCATTGGCCAAATTCACGGATATCTGGATCAATAATGCGCCGGCTAAGGCTGCTGCAAACATCAGTGCTGAAAATTTGTGATCAGAAATAGCGCAGGCTGCGCCAACGACAACCGGGCAAGCTGCTGCCGGAAGGGTTTTAGGCCGGATGGCCAGCCACCAGTGGTGTAAATTCATAATATGTTCCACCTGTTTTCTTTTAATCATTTAATAAAATAACAGCAAAGCAAATACGCTGGTTGCAGCCGGTTTGTCAAGCCGGGGACTGAAATGTCTAATTTAGTATTGAAATCACAGGCCCTAATGGATAAATTGGTTTATTGCTTTTTTCATTCAGGGATGTTGAATCCCAATCAAATAACGGCCACGGGCCGTCCCTGGTCTATCTACACCCAGGCTTGGGCCCACAACGAATATTAAAAGATTTGTGTCGGTTACGTAAACTCTCTTATGAAAAACATGGAAAAAAACGATGAAAAAAATCCTCTGCACCATTTGTTTAATATTATTTTTGGCAAGTTTTGTAAGGGCCCAAGAAGATAATCAAGTCAGAACGGATGTATTGGCAAAAGCCGGTATAAGCTGGGACGGGATGTCACTTCCTGAATACGCAAGAGGCAAGCCGGAAATCACAATTCTTAAAATAAGAATTCCTCCGAAAACAAAATTGCCGCTTCATAAACACCCTGTGATAAATGCAGGCGTATTGTTGAAAGGAACCCTGACCGTCGTGACCGAAGATGACGAAAAATTACAGCTTAAGGCTGGAGATTCAATCATCGAAGTAGTGAATAAATGGCACTATGGGATAAATGAAAGCAATGAATTTGCTGAAATTATCGTTTTTTATGCCGGCGTTCAGGATTCTCCCATTACCGTTAAGAAATAGAATACACATAACCCTGGGCCACTATTTCAACCAGGCTTGACAGCGAAGGATTTTCTTCGATAAGGTTTATTTTAACATTTAAATATTGAGGCTTTTAATGGCTAACCTGTTTGAAAATATCCCTGATAACTTGCCTGTTGAACACTGTACTGATTTGATTAAAGGGGGGAACATTCGGATAGAACGTATTGTTTCTTTGGGCCATACTTCGCCTGAATTCGGGTGGTATGACCAAGATGAAAATGAGTGGGTGATTCTATTAGAAGGTTCTGGTACAATTTTGTTCGAAAATGGAATTGAACGAGTTTTAAATAAAGGGGATTATCTCAACATTCCGGCCCATACAAAACATAAGGTCATTCGAACCGATCCCGATAACATAACAATTTGGTTAGCTGTTTTTTATTGTAGCTCTCTTATCCCAAAACATCAAAAATAGGATTGCCGAAATGATAGAAATGATAGAAATTGGCATGGCCGATGCCATCGCTTATCGAATAGAAGGCAAGATCACAGAAGAAGAAATGCAAACAGTTCTTGCTGTTTTTAAAGAAAAAATAGAGAGAAATGAAAAACTGATAGTTTATCAGGAAATTGTGAGTATCGGCGGAGCAGAATTCGACGCGTTGATAGAAAAATTTAAGTTCTTTCTTGAAGTTGGGCTGTCCCATTTCAGTAGAATTGCCGTTGTCACGAATAAAAAATGGATTCATAAGCTTGTGGATCTGGAAGGCAAACTTTTTAAGGATATTGAAATGAGAGGGTTTCCAAAGGAGGATAAAGACCAAGCGATTGAATTTTTGAAAAATGGTTAATACACGCCCTTGCTATTGTCCAAATCCGTGGAAAGAATATGAAAATTTGTTGAAAAGTAGTGCTGAGGTGGGTGTGCCGGGAAAAACTGATTAGGGTGGATCAGTGGTAATTATCGGGTTGGACCGACGCTTTTTTACAGCCGAAATTTCTGGCTATAAATTTTCAGAAATCGCCTTTATAACTGAGTCAACCAAACCGGTCATATCAGAAGATACGTCTATAATAAGAGCACTACATATATTTGACAGCATAAGGTTTAACCCTCTATCTTCAGAAATTCTGAAATCTGTGCGAACCCCAATAATTGGGGTTCTGACTGAATATGCATAACCCAATTCAACACTGGTGCCTGAATCTGCATCGGGGCCATCTAAAACGGCCACCACTATATCCGCCTCGTCCACCATTTTAAGACAATCTTCAAAAATCAATTTCATGCCGTTCTCCAAAGAAAGGAGTTTGGCAGCCCTTTCTTGTGGCAAGGTCACTTCAACATCTTTCATTCTGGACTCAATCATTTGAGCAAATTGAATGTTAAATGCCCTCTCAGCCAAGCTGAATAACGGTCCTGCTAAATAAATGTTTTTCAATTGGCAGTCTCCTTAAAAAAGTGATAAAGGCTTGTTAATAAAAGAATAACAGTATCTATTTGGCAATGCTTTTTCAAGGACGAAAAATTTCCACAGCAATTTTATTGCACATAAAAAAAATTATGTGCCAAGTTTATGGGGAGGAGACGGGGGGTGCCCCAGTGTTGAAATTTGCAGGATAAAGAAGGCGGACTTATTGTTAACTATCAGATACTTACAAGTGCTTCCAGAGGGAGCATAGGTCATGGTTGGCGGTAGCAATTGATGGGCCGGTTCAAATTTATTAATACCGTATAATCAGAACCCAAAATC
>Ga0193964_1001372_pt1 | contig 10633 bp, 8 predicted proteins | sample FB_7_MG_FD_140323 | JGI IMG/M metagenome (GOLD analysis project Ga0193964, IMG submission 140323) | Microbial mat bacterial communities from the Broadkill River, Lewes, Delaware, United States - FB_7_MG | ecosystem: Environmental > Aquatic > Freshwater > River > Microbial mats | place: USA...
AAGCTGCAAAGTTAGCTATGATAGAGGAAAATTGTGCAGCTATTTGTTCACATGTGGGAGCAAAAATCTATAATCTTCCAGTTCTGTTTGAAAATATAGAAGATAAAGGAAACAATCGTACAAGATTTATTATCGTTTCAGATTTTGAAAATGGGGCAAGTGGAGATGATAAAACTTCAATACTTGTTCAACTTCCAAACGAACATGGTTCACTAGTAAGATTTCTAAATGATTTTGATACAGCAGATATAAATCTTACAAAAATTAAGTCACATATTGTTGAGGGTATTTCAACATTTTTTATAGATTTTGATGGACATAAAGATGATGAAAAAATTCAAAAAATATTTCAAAAACATGAAAAAAGTATAAAGTTTTTGGGAAGCTATGTAAAGGAAGCAGATGACATTTAATAAAGTATTAGATAATGTAAATATCTATGAAGCAGGAAAACCAATTGAGTTGGTGGTTAGAGAGTATGGTATAGGTGAAAATGATATTATAAAATTAGCATCAAATGAAAATCCTTATGGTACATGTCAAACAGTGGTTGATGCGATTGCAAGAAAAGCTTGTAGCTCTTATGTATACCCAGATGATAGTATGTATGAGTTAAAAGAAGCACTTGCATCAAAATTTGGTGTTGCTGATAAAAATGTAATAATTGGTGCTGGTAGTGATCAAGTTATTGAGTTTTGTGTACATGGGAAATGTGATGCAAACTCTAAAGTACTTATGGCAAAAACAACATTTGCTATGTATGAGATATATTCAAAACAAACAGGTGCAACTATTTTAAAAACACCATCAGATGAGCATAACTTAGATGAGTTTAGAGAGATTTATAAAAAAGAGGGTGCTGATATAATTTTTCTTTGTGTTCCAAATAATCCGCTAGGGGAATGTTTAGATGCAGCTGAAGTTTATAAGTTTTTGGATGAAGTAGATAGTAACACTTTAGTAATCCTTGATGGTGCTTATCAAGAGTATGCAAAATATAAAGATGGTGCGAAGGAGATAGTACCAAGTGAAGTGATAGCAAAATACCCAAATGTTATCTATCTTGGAACTTTTTCAAAAGCATATGCACTGGGTGGGATGAGAGTTGGATATGGTATCGCTTCAGAGGAGATCATTACAACTTTACATAAGTTAAGACCACCATTTAATATCACAACTTTATCTCTTGAAGGGGCAATTGAAGCTTTAAAACATGAAAAATATGTAGAAATGTGTATATCAAAAAACTTTGACGAGATGAAAAGATATGAAGAATATGCTACAAACAAAGGATTTAAATATATCCCTTCATATACAAATTTTATAACAATGTATCTTGATGGGTATGTTTCAAAAGAGATTGCACAAAAATTACTTGAAAAAGGTGTTATTATACGAGATATGACAGGATATGGTTTTAATGCAATTAGAATAACAATTGGAACAAATGAGCAAAATACAAAAGTATTTAAAGTTCTTGATACTATTTTAGAAAAATAAAAAGGGTTAAAGATGGGTTCATACTTTAAACTAAAAGAGAATAATACCACAGTAAAAACAGAGTTTCTTGCAGGATTTACAACATTTTTAACAATGATGTACATAGTTCCTGTAAATGGATTTATCCTAAGTGATGCAGGACTTCCTATGGGAGCAGTTATAACAGCAACAGCTCTTATAACAATACTTGCAACTGTATTTAATGGTTTATGGTCAAACACACCAATTGCTATGAGTGTTGGTATGGGACTAAATGCCTACTTCTCTTATGGCTTAGTTTTAGGTATGGGAATCGCTTGGCAAACTGCTTTAGGAATCGTTTTTTTAAGTGGTGTCATTTTTGTAATCCTCTCTTTTACTCAGTTTAGAGTATGGCTTATGACCTCTATTCCTGTTGATTTAAGAAGAGCGATTAGTGCTGGTATTGGTGCTTTTATTGCTTTTATTGGATTAAAACAGATGGGAATAATTGTTGAAAATAAAGCAACTTTAGTGGCACTTGGAGATTTAAGTAGTGCACCAATTATTCTTGGATTATTTGGTTTATTTATCACTTTAGCATTATATACATATAGAGTAAAAGGTGCTTTTATCGTAGGTATTCTTATTTCTTCAATAGTTGGTTGGATATTTGGAATAGGTGAGTTGCCAAAAGGGATAGTTGGTATGCCAGATTCTATCTCTCCTATATTTATGCAACTTGATATTGTAAGTGCTTTATCTTTAGCACTATTACCCGTAATTATCACTTTTTTAGTAACTGATATGTTTGATACACTTGGAACTTTAACAGGGGTTGGAACGCGCGCAAACCTTTTCCAAACAACTGAAAAAAATGATAAAGCCCTAGAAAAAACACTTGAAGCAGATGCTATAGCAACGGTGGGTGGAAGTTTATTAGGTGTTTCAACAACAACATCATTTATAGAAAGTGCAAGTGGAGTTGAAGAGGGTGGAAGAACAGGATTAACTTCTGTTTTTACTGGATTGTTTTTTATCCTTACACTATTTATGCTTCCATTGTTTAAATCAATACCTCCAAATGCTATCTATCCAGTTTTAGTGGTAGTGGGTGTTTTAATGTTTACAGAACTTGGAAATATAAATTTTAAGCAGAATGATTTAGCAATAGTGAGTGCTTCATTTTTAATTGTTATTTTAATGCCATTGACTTATTCAATAACAAATGGTTTTGCAGCAGGGTTTGTTGTATATACAGCATTAAAACTCTTAAAAGGTGAGTTTAAAGATATAAACCTAGGGCTTATAACGATTACGCTTATATCACTATTAGTTTTTATATTACATTAGAGGAAGAAAATTGAAAAAAGTTTATTATGGATATGATGAGTGTTTAGAAGATTGTAAAGTTTTAATTCCTCAATTAAAAGAGTACAACCCCGATGCATTAGTAGCAATAGCAAGAGGTGGTTTACTTTTAGGGCATCTCTTAAGTGAAGCCCTTGATACACGAGAGATATATAGTTTAAATTCAATCCATTATGATGGAACAAAAAAGTTAGATACTTTTGAGATATTTAATATCCCTGATTTAACAAGAAAACATAAAATTGTTTTAATTGATGATATTATAGATAGTGGAGAGAGTATTGTTGAGATTCTTAAAATATTAGAAGAAAAATATCCCCATTGTGAATTTAAAGTGGCTACTGTATTTTATAAAACAACAGCTTTAATGCAACCAGATTTTAGTGTAAAAGAAGCTAAACATTGGATAGAATTTTTTTGGGAAGTTGATTTATTAGAAAAGAGATAATATGGATATAAAAAATAAAAATATAAAAGAGTTAGAGCAAGTAGCACAAGATATAAGAGATAGAATTATAGATGTAGTCTCTAGAAATGGGGGACATTTTAGTTCAACATTAGGTGCTGTTGAGTTAACTATAGGGATGCATAAAGTATTTGACTGTGAGTTTGATCCTTTTATATTTGATGTATCACATCAGTGTTACCCACATAAGCTTATCACTTCTAGATGGGAAGAGTTTGAAACTTTACGACAATTTAATGGAATAAGTGGATTTACAAAACCAAAAGAATCAAAAGCAGACTATTTTGTAGCAGGTCATAGTTCAACTTCAATTTCACTAGCAGTTGGTGCAGCAAAAGCAGCACAGCTTGAACAAAATGGAAAAGTGCCTGTTGTGATGATAGGTGATGGAAGTATGAGTGCTGGTATGGTATATGAAGCACTTAATGAGCTTGGGGATATAAAATTACCAGTTGTAATTATCCTTAATGACAATGAGATGAGTATCGCAAAACCAATTGGTGCAATATCAAAACATTTAAGTAAAGTTCTTGCAGGTAAAGGGTATCAAAAATTCAAAGATAGAGTTGATAAGTTTATAAAAAACAATATGCCAGAGGGTGCAACCTATATAGCAAAACGGATGGAAGAGAGTTTAAAACTTATAACTCCTGGAATCATCTTTGAAGAGATGGGAATAGATTATATAGGACCTATTGATGGGCATGACATAGCTGAAGTTATAGATACATTAGAGTTAGCTAAAAATTTTGGGAAACCAGTAATTGTTCATGCAAGAACAGTAAAAGGAAAAGGGTATAAAGTAGCTGAAGGACAGCATGAACATTGGCATGGTGTTGGTCCTTTTGATGTAGAAACAGGAGAATTTCAAAAAAAAGTTGATGTAAAAAGTGCAACTGCAGTATTTAGTGATGCATTATATAAGCTTGCAGTTGAAGATGAAAAAGTTGTTGGTGTAACAGCTGCCATGCCAAGTGGTACAGGTATGGATAAACTTATGAGTGCATTTCCAAATCGTTTTTGGGATGTAGCAATAGCAGAACAACACGCAGTAACCTCTATGGCTGCTATGGCAAAGGATGGCTTTAAACCATTTGTTACAATCTATTCTACATTTTTACAAAGAGGATTTGATCAAATAATTCATGATGTATGTTTGATGAATCTTCCTGTTACTTTTGCAATAGATAGAGCTGGAATAGTAGGAGCTGATGGTGAAACGCATCAAGGGCAATTTGATATAAGTTTTTTAAGATTTTTACCCAATATGACACTATGTGCACCTAGAGATTCTAAAACTTTAGAGTATAGTTTAGAGTTTGCAAAAGATTATACAAGTCCCTGTGCTATAAGATATCCACGAGGTGCTTTTGCTGAGTTGGAATATACACCTACTAAATTTGAGTTAGGAAAAGGTGAAGTTCTTAAACAAACTTCTAGCCAAATAGCTTTTATAGGATATGGTGCTGGAGTTAGCCGAGCTATAGCAACTGAAAAACTTCATGAAGAAGAGTTCACAATAGTTGACTTACGATTTGTAAAACCTTTGGATGCGGAACTTTTAAAAGAGCTTGCAACTACTACAAAAAAATGGTATGTTTTTAGTGACTCTCAAAGACAAGGTGGAGTTGGAAGTGCACTACTAGAATTTATCAGTGAAAATGATTTAGATATAAAAGTAAAATCATTTGAATATGATGATATTTATATTCAACATGGAGATACGAAGCTTCTTGAAGAAGATTTAGGGATACTACCAGAACAGCTTGTAACAAAGATTCAAATAGACCCATCAATATAAAGGGAGATTTATGCAGAATAATACACTTAAGTACTTTTTTGAAGTGGTATCTCTTAACTTGTATGCATAACAAAAATAATATTTACATCATCTCCATATTTATATCATTAATTATATTTCAAATAGTATATTATATAAATAGCGAAAAAAACTATAAAAATGTATATGAAGAGATGCTAGCTAATGAAGCAGGGATATATTTTGAGAATATAATGTTAAAAAAAGCACAAAAACTTGATCCAAATCGTACGATTGCAAATGCTCCTATGAATGTAAAGTTTGAACTTTTAGCAGAAGAGTTTGAGTTAATTGAGAAAATGAAAAGCCGAAGCAAAAATAAATATTATTATCTGGATGATGAGCAAAAATATTTTTATTATTATGAGTTACTAAATATCAAACAAAGTTGCATTGAGTGTCATAATAAATATCAAGTTGGGGATGTTGCAGGGGTAGCAAAAATATCAATTCCAACAGATACATACTTGACAATTTATAAAGATATGCACAACTCAAAATATATTTATGTGTTATTGAATATATTTTTTCTTATTTTGATTGCTTTATTAATTTTATTTTTTAGAAGAAGAGCAAAAGCAAAACATCTTGAGCTTTTAAGAAGTCAGAGAAATTTAGAGAAAGCTGAAAAAATGGCAGGACTTGGTCATTGGAGAATTGATAATAGAACTTTTGAAATAAGTTTTTCAAAAAATATGCTTAAAGTTATTGGTTTAGATGAATCACAAAAAATTGATTTGAAGTTTATTATAAATAATGTTGTTTATTTTGAAGATAAATTAAAGTTGCTAAGAACTTTTAAAAATTCTCTTAAAACAACCAATGATATACAAATCGAATTTAGAATAATACACCAGCTTGATCAAAAAAAGAGGTATGTAAATTGTCATATTACTCACATAAAAGATAGTAGTAAAGGAAATTCGATTGTTTCCATTGGAACTGTATTGGATATAACAAGGTTTACCTCTTTAAGAGATAAGCTTTCAATATTAGAACAAGCTGTTGAACAAGCACCAATCTCAATCGTAATAACAGATGAAAAAGCAAATATCGAATATGTTAATCCAACCTTTACAAATGTGACTGGATATACACTTTTAGAGGTTATGGGGAAAAGCCCTAGAATATTAAAATCAGAATATACAAATCAAGCAGAATATGAACATCTTTGGGAAACAATAACTTTAGGAAAAAACTGGAGTGGAACATTTAAAAATATTAAAAAGAATGGAAATGAGTTTTGGGAAATGGCACTTATCTCCCCTGTTTTTTCACTTAATACAGATAAAATAATCAAATATATAGCAATAAAAGAGGAGATAACAAGTAAGCTGTATATGCAACAAAAGTTAAAGCATCAAGAAGAACTTATGATTTTCCAATCAAGACATGCAGCAATGGGTGAGATGATAAGTATGATAGCACATCAATGGAGACAGCCTACTACAGTTATATCATTGTGTGCTAATAATATTTTAACCGATGTAGTTTTAGATGAGCTTGATTTAGATTCTCTTTTACGAAACTCACAAGATATTATTGAACAGACAAAATATCTTTCTCAAACAATAGATGATTTTAGAAACTTTTTTAAACCAAATAAAGAAAAGTCTGAAGTAACTATCAAGGATGTGATAGAAGAGGTAAAAAATATGATGCAAGCAACTTTATCTAATTGTGATATAGAACTGAGGGAAGATTATAGTTTTAATAAGAAGATAAAAACATACAAAAAAGAGTTAGTTCAAGTTTTAATAAATTTTATTAAAAATGCAAAAGAGATGTTTGAAGAGAAAAAAAGTGGTAGTAAAATAATATTTATCAATGAATATATTAAGAATAATAATGTTATCTTACAAATATGTGATAATGCAGGTGGAATTGAGCAAGAGAATATTCATAGGATATTTGAGCCTTATTTTACTACAAAAGATGAAAAAAATGGTACTGGACTTGGACTTTATATTTCAAAAGTGATAATTGAAAAACATTTAAATGGTACTATAAAAGCTTTCAATAAAGATCAAGGTGCATGCTTTGAGATTACTTTAAATTTTGAAAAGGGATAGTTTGGAAAATATTATTTCATTAAAAAAGCTTGGATGCGATTATAATTTATTGGTTGTTGAAGATAGTAAACATGTCAATACAAAACTTGTAGAATACCTTAGTAAATTTTTTCTTGAGATAGATAGTGCAGAAGATGGTCAAGATGGGCTAACAAAATTTAATAACAAAAGATATGATATTGTTATAACTGATATAAATATGCCTAAAATGGATGGCACAAGTTTTATACAAAAGCTTACAGAAATTGACTCAAATGTACAAATTATTGTTGCCTCTGCTTTTGGAAATGATGAAAATCTCCGTACACTTAATAAATTTGGTATTGTAGAATTTATGCAAAAGCCTATAGATAACTTAAAACTTGTGGATGCACTTCTTGTTTGTATTGAAAATATTCAAACTATAATAAATAACTCAAATATAACATATACTCTTGATGATCCAGTGTATGAAATACTTTTAGAATTAAAAGATACTGAAAAAACAGTTGAACTTATAAATTCCTATCAAGGATTAACTATAATCCAAGAGGGATACATAAAAGATATAAATAGTAAAACAATTACTATTGAGACAACAAATACTCAATATCATTTGATAAAAGGGGAAAAAAGAACTATAATTGTTATTGATAATATAGCAATAAGAGCAAATCTACAATATGTTGATAAAGAAAACCGACAGTTGGTTTTAAAAAAATTTGAAACTCTTGATAGAACACCAAAAGATAGAAAAGTTTCACGAGTTATACCAGCTAAGGACTTTACCCTTTCAAGATATTATAAATGTGAAACTTTTAGTTATGATGTGCTTTCGTTATCAATTAATTCAATTTCAGTAAAAACTTCAGCACTTGATAAAAGTTTCAGTGATAATTCCCATGCAGATTTGATTTTAGGTTTTCAAGTTGGGTATTCTAAACACAATAACACTTCCCATAGAGAAAATTTATTAAAACCTGTAAAAATACGATCTAAATCTTTAATATATAAAATAGATAAACTTGTAGATGGTAGTACAAAAATCGTATTTGTTCTTGACTTAACGGCAGAGGGGAAAAAATTACTTGAACAGTATATTATTCAAAGAGAGATTGATATTTTAAATAAACTACAAGAGATAGCTTAATACAAAATAGTTTTATACAATATAATCTATCACAATTAATATAAAAAATACAATACCTAAGTAACCATTTATAGTAAAAAAGGCTTTATCAATTTTAGTAAAATCTTTATGAACAATAATATGTTCAGTAGTTAACATTGCAATACTTACTAGAACTGCAAAATATCCAAAAATCCCCAAGTTAGCTTCCACAACAAATGAAAGCCAAAAAATCACAGTAAGTATATGCATGATTTTTGAAAAAAGCATAGTATTTTTTGCACCAAATTGAGAAGGTATTGAGTGAAGACCTAATTTTTTATCAACCTCAATATCTTGTAAAGAGTAAAGTAAATCAAAACCAGCAACCCAAAACAATACACCAATAGAGAGATAAATAGACCACAAAGGTATAGTTTCACTCACTGCTACAACACCAGCAATAGGTGCGAGTCCTAAAGAAACACCAAGAATAATATGTGCTAAAAATGAGAATCTTTTAAAATAGGAGTAGCTTCCAATAATAAGCAAAATAGGTACAGATAAGTAAAGTGCCAAATCATTTACAAAAAAAGCAACAATGATAAACCCAAAACCATTAAGAAGTGTAAAAGCTAATACTTGATTTGGTGCGATTCTTCCATCTACACTAGGTCGATTTATTGTTCTTGGATTGAGTGCATCTATATCTCTATCCATATATCTATTAAATCCCATAGCAAAATTTCTAGCTGTTAGTGCTGCTAATACACCTAATAATAGTAGTTCAAAACCAAACCAACCTGAAGCTGCAACAACCATTGCTATAAATATAAAAGGTAATGAAAAGATAGAATGTTTAAACATTACCAGTTCATTGAAGTCATTAATTTTTTTAAGTATTTTTTCCATAAGGGGGATTTTACTATAATGTTAATTATAGTTACCCAAAGGATAGTCTTGTATAAAGAAGTAGCAATCATAGCACCAACAGCATCAGGGAAAACAGCTCTTTCTATAAAGTTAGCTCATAAGACAAATTCTGTGATACTTTCACTTGATAGTTTATCCGTGTATAAAGAGATAGACATAGCTTCTGCAAAACCAACTGTTGATGAGAGAGATGGTATTGTACACTTTGGTATTGATAGAGTATATCCAAATGAAAAGTTTGATGTGGTTGAGTTTATAGATGAGTACAATAAAGCAAAAAAATATGCACAACAAGAGGGGAAAAACCTTATTATTGTTGGTGGTACAAGTTTCTATTTAAAGTCTTTATGTGAAGGGCTTTCAAAAGTTCCTACAATCTCAGATAAAACAAAAAATATCGTTAAAAACGAACTTTCTAACATAATAAAAAGTTATGAGTACTTACTAAGTATTGATAAGAACTATATGAGTAAAATTGATAAAAATGATAAGTATAGAATAGAAAAAGCATTGGAAATTTATTATGAGACAGGTTTATCTCCTAGTGAATTTTTTCAACACAACAAGCCAGAACCTACTATAAAAGATTTACAAATTTTTCAAATAGATACGGAAGTTGAGCTTTTAAGAAAAAGGATAACTCAAAGAACAAAATCGATGATAGAAAAAGGAATTATAGATGAGGTGATATATTTAGAAAAAAAATATACAAGAGCACCAAATTGTATGAAATCTATAGGAATTATCGAGGTATTAGAATATCTAGATGGGAAAATAGATAAAACAAAACTTGAAGAGCTTATCTCTATACATACAGCACAACTAGCTAAAAGGCAAAGAACTTTTAACAAATCACAATTCACAAATATCACAAAAGATAACCTAGAAAATTTAGAAAACCTTATCCTAAAAGCATTTTAGTTATAAATTAGACTGTTCCATTTAGTTACAGTGAACTAGCTGTTTTATCACATCAATAGGGATATTGTAAGTTTATATTTAATTATAATTGGCTATTATTTGTTCTATTACTGTCAGCTATTTAAAATGAAAGCTATGACACACAAGGGGAAAAAATGGAACATATGGATTTTGCACATCCTTATTTCGGTGCATTTATAATGTTTATAATAACATTTACTGCATTTTTTGCGACAACAATGTTGTCAAGATTTATTGGTGGAAAACTTGCAAGAAAAGATACTGAAAAGTTAAAGTGTACACTGTATGAGTGTGGACCTGAGGTTACAAAACAGCCAAACACTATCTCTGTACAGTTTTATTTAATGGCTTTATTATTTATACTTTTTGATGTGGAGATTATATTTATGTTTCCATGGGCTGTTGATTTTAAAGTATTGGGATGGTTTGGTTTTATTGAAATGATTCTATTCATAATTTTACTAACTATTGGATTTATTTATGCA
>Ga0193964_1001373_pt1 | contig 10631 bp, 9 predicted proteins | sample FB_7_MG_FD_140323 | JGI IMG/M metagenome (GOLD analysis project Ga0193964, IMG submission 140323) | Microbial mat bacterial communities from the Broadkill River, Lewes, Delaware, United States - FB_7_MG | ecosystem: Environmental > Aquatic > Freshwater > River > Microbial mats | place: USA...
TAGGAGAGGTGCAGGAGTGGTTGAACTGGCTTGCCTGGAAAGTAAGTATACCTCACAAGGGTATCGGGGGTTCGAATCCCTTCCTCTCCGCATGAAAATTATTAAGATTGTTCTTTATGAACAATCTTTTTTTTGTCTTCGAAAACATAACTAAACAAATAGTTGTATAACTAAAATATTAGTTATATATTTAAAGTGTTTAATAAAAGACCAGTAAAATGAAAATATCAAATTATATTTTAATTATTCTTATTTGCATAAGTACAACTTTAATAGCACAAGAAGAGAAACATCCGCTAGAAATGAAAAGAGGGCATATAAGTTCTCAATGGAAGATTAACAACAATATAGAAGCACAAGTGTTCTTAGAAAGTGGTTTTCCTAAAATAGTAATTAATGAAGTCTTTTTAAATAAACATTTGAAAAAACTGAATGTAGATCTTCTTGAAGCACCAGATAAAATGAAAGTAGCATTATATGGGTGGAAAGAAAAACATAAGGTATTATATATCATAAAGGATTCTTTAATCATAAATGGAGAGAAACTTAAAATAGATGCTTTAGTAGTAAACTTTTCTAAAATTAAGGCATGGAAAAACTACGATATAATATATCCTATAGTCGAATTATCAGGAATGATTGAGATGAATATCAAAGATGGGTATATGAAGAAGCTATCCTCAGCACAGCACATTGCTAAGGATTTTAACTCATTTGATTTTAAAGTCGATAAAAAGACTAGAGGTCCGTATATAGAAAAAAGCTTGCGGGTGTATGATTCAGAAGGAATAAAAGAAGAGTTGATAGGTAATTATTTATTAGATTTAGGAGCTCCTAATGCTTTTATTTTAGATAAAAATGAATCTAAAGTTAAAGTGTTTGTGGAGAAAACCGAAAGGATGCATTTAAAAGATACAACACGAATAAACACAAAAGGAAAGAATGAATTATCCATAATCATGCCCAAGCGTATAGTATTTGATAAAATAGAGATTAATGAAAGTTTTGTTCCTGCAATGAAATTCATCATAGCTACTAAATCGAATAACTGTGTAGGGTGTATAGGGAATGCATTCTTCAAGAAATTTATTATTATATTCGACTATGATAACAACAAGTTTTATTATAAGCCAAATTCGGACAAAGTGAAAATGTTGAATTAATATAAGTTAAAACATTAGTTATATATTTGAAGTACAATAATGTAAAAATCTTAATGATGGATATAAAAGAACTTACAAAAGCAGAAGAGCAGATAATGCAAATATTGTGGAATATAGAAGAGGGCTTTGTTAAAGAAATAATAGAAGAATTGCCTGAACCAAAACCTGCATATAATACAGTTTCAACAATAGTGAGAATATTGGAACAAAAAGGATTTGTAGCTCATAAAGCATTTGGTAAATCTCACCAATATTATCCAATTGTATCAAAGAAGGACTATACTGGTTTTTATATGAGGGGAATGGTTAAAAACTATTTTGGAAATTCATTTAAAAATATGGTATCATTTTTTGCAAAAGAAGATAATATAGATATAAATGAGTTGAACGAAATAATGGATGAGATTAAGAGAGAACTTAAGAGTTAAAGTATGGAAAATTTGCTGCCATTTATAATACAATCAGGTATTGCACTAGTTGTCTTCTATGTGTATTTCTTTGTTTTTCTTAGAAACACAAGGCGATTTCAATTAAATAGAATTTATCTATTAAGTTCGGCTTTGATAGCAGTAATAATACCATTTCTTCGTCTTCCAAATTTTGGTACACCAGAACCTGAAGGTATGCTAACAATAATGTTACAGGAAGTGTCTGTTGTGGCAACATACAATGTTCAGCCAGAGACTGAAGCATTTTCAGTTCTAACAAGTATATATATAGGAGGCGTGATAATATTTTTGTCGCTTTTAACGTACAAATTATTAAGTATATATAGAATGATTTGTAAAAATAAGTATACAAGCAAAGGTATTTACAAATTAATAGAGTTGTCTGAAAACAATATAGCATATTCATTCTTTAGATATGTGTTTATAAGTAAAGAGAGTAAAGAAGAAGACAAGATAATAAGTCATGAGTTGGTGCATGTGAATCAGTCTCATAGTATAGATGTTATAATAATAAATATACTTCAAGGATTATTATGGTTTAATCCTATCATATATTTATATAAAAAAGAAATACAAGAAAATCACGAATATATAGCAGATAACGAAGTAATAAAACATCACTCGGCCGGTGGTTATTTACAATTATTATTAACTCAAACCTTTAGATTAGCGACACCAATAACAAATAATCTCGCACAATCTAACTTGAAAAAACGAATAAAAATGATAACGAATAAAGACAATAAGAAATATTCTCTAGTGAGATATGTTTCTGCATTTACACTGCCTATAGCAATGATATTTGCAATATCAGCATGTAATAATGCAAGTACTAATAAAGACAAAGTAGAAGAAATTGTAGATGTAAAAGATGTTGAGTCAGTATCATTAAGTAGTGATAAAAAAGTAACTATTGTTAAGAAGACTGAACAACAAAAAATAGATTCTGCATCTGAAACAAAGGATGAAGATCAAATCTTTATGAGAGTAGAAGAAATGCCAGAATTTAAAGGAGGCATGAAACAGTTGTTTTCGTATTTATCTAAAAACACAAAATATCCTCAGAAAGCACTTAGTAATAATATTCAAGGAAGAGTAATTGTCGGTTTTGTAGTAAACAAAGATGGAAGTGTTTCTGACGTAAAAGTACTACGTCCAGTTAATAAATATCTAGATGCTGAGGCAATTAGAGTTGTAAGTAAAATGCCTAATTGGAAACCAGGAAGGCAAAGTGATAAAAAAGTAAGGGTTTCATACAATGTACCAGTGAATTTTAAGTTAAAATAATTAACATAAAACTTTTGTAGATGAGAGCTGCTTTTGTTAATAAAGTAGCTTTTGTTTTGTCTGTATGTTTTGTATTTATTGATAAGTGGAAACTTGTTGGTATACAAAACTATCAAAGTCTGTGATTCTATAAAGAAGTCTCATTTTCCACTAAAAACTCATAAAACTATGATGAATGTGTGAAAAATATACGTTTTTTATGGTAAAACGAACTATTTTTTGTTCATCAGATTTGGAAAAGTGGCGAAATTACTTACATTTGTATAGTAAACATTGAAGAATAGAAGAATTTCTAACCCTAAAATTATAAAACTATGAACAAAGCTCAATTAATTGACGCAATCTCAGCAAAAGCTGGTTTAACAAAAGCAGATTCAAAAAAAGCACTAGATGCATTCGTAGCATCAGTAGGTGAAGCTTTAAAAAATGATGATAGAATTTCTCTAGTAGGATTTGGTTCTTTCTCTGTATCTGAACGTTCTGCAAGAACAGGAAGAAATCCTAAGACTGGAGCTCCTATACAGATAGCTGCAAAGAAAGTAGTAAAATTTAAAGCAGGTGCAGAATTAGCTGACGAGGTGAAGTAATTTTACAACTATAAGATATTTGATGGGGGAGAGTACGTATATACTCTCCCCTATTTTATTAAAATTTAGGAATTTAGAAATGCAAATAGATCTTATAAAACACCTAGAAGGTTTCGTAACTGAGAGAAGAAGCGAACTTATAGACAAAGTTCTACAAGACCGAACAAAATATATAACCCTTGTACTTGAAGATATATATCAATCGCAGAATGCAAGTGCAGTAATGCGATCATGTGATTGTTTTGGAGTGCAAGATGTACACGTTATAGAAAACAGCAATCAGTATGAGATAATACCTGATGTGGCTATGGGATCAACAAAGTGGTTAAGCTTAAATCGTTATAACGAAAAGGAGAATAATACACTTGATACGATAAATAAACTAAAATCTGAAGGTTATCGGATAGTTGCAACAAGTCCACATGCTAAGGACGTAACTATTGGTGATTTTGATATAACTAAAGGAAAAACTGCACTTTTTTTTGGAACAGAATTAACAGGACTTTCTGATATCGTCATGGATAATGCGGATGAGTTTGTTAAAGTTCCGATGCATGGATTTACTGAGAGTTATAATATTTCGGTTTGTGCAGCATTAGTACTTTACGAATTGACTGAGAAATTAAGGAAATCTAACATAGATTGGAAGTTAACCAAAAATGAGATTGCTGAAATAAAATTAGAGTGGTTAAAAAGATCAATCAAGTCTTCAGATGAGATAATTGACAGATTTTTGAACATAAATGAATAACTATCGTAGACGAGTTATAATATATTGTTTAATATTTTTGTTATATTTGAAAATATACCTATTGTTTTAATTATATAAATACCTAGCTAATATGAATTGTATAGTAGTTGATGATGATAAATTAGCAAGAGAAGTTCTTGAAAAATTCATTAAAAGAGTTGATTTTTTAGAGTTAGTAGGTTCTTATGAGAACGCTATCGATGCTTCTAATGCAGTTAAAACGCTTGAGCAGCATGTTGATTTAATCTTTTTGGATGTCGAGATGCCTGAAATGACAGGGATAGAATTTCTGAGTACTATTGAAGATATGCCACAAATTATTATAGTTTCATCTAAGGAACAATATGCTATTGAGGCTTATGAATATGCAGTAACTGATTATCTACTTAAGCCAGTATATTACACTCGTTTCTTAAAAGCAGTGAACAAGGTTTACGAAAAGTATACTAAGAAAGCTAGCGAGTCGGGTGAATTTGAAGTATTTATTAAAAGTAACTCGGCGCTAGTGCGTTTAGAGTATGATGATATTCTTTGGATAGAGGCTCTTGAAAATTATGTAATGGTGAAAACATTTGATAACAAATTCGTTATTCATTTCACAATGAAATCGATGGAAAGTAAGTTGCCAATGCAAAAGTTTATTAGAGTTCATCGTTCATACATAGTAAACAGAAGTAAGATAGAAGTGATAGAAGACAGTTCTGTTGTTGTACGTACTGAGAGTGGATTGAAGTCAATTCCAATTGGTAAGTCATACAAAGACAGATTATTGAAAGACTTAAACATAATAACAAGATAGAATATATAGCTAATATTCTGTTTTATTAAGTAGATAAACAAATCTTATAATCTCAAAACGCATTATCTTTAGGTAATGCGTTTTTTGTTATTTAAAAATAGCTAGTTTTGTAAAAAATGTAAAAGATATGAAACAAGAATTTGAATATTTTGCTGAGCAATTTGCTGATTTGAAGATACTTCGTTATAAGGTTGACTGCTTTGAACAGTTTAGTATCGATAAAAAACTATTTATCTACTATTTATCTCAAGCAGCTATCTCAGGAAGAGATATTTTGTGGGATCAGAACTATAAGCATAATCTTGCAATTAGAAAGACGCTTGAGGAAATCTATACCAAGTATCAAGGTTTGAAGGAATCTGAAGATTTTAAAGCATTTGAGGTGTATTTTAAAAGAATATTGTTCTCGAACGGTATTCATCATCATTATTCAATGGATAAAATATTGCCAAAATTTAATATAGAATATTTTAATGAATTATTGAAGGTAACTAATACAGAATGTACAGAGGAGATAAAACAGGCAATATTTAATATCAATCTTGATAACAAGCGAGTTGTGTTAGATTCTGACAAGGATATAATTGCAACATCTGCAAATAATTTTTATCAAGATGTAACACAAAAGGAGGTTGAAGATTACTATGCGAACCAAGATAAAGGAGATGTAAAAAGGCCATTGTCTATAGGCTTAAATTCTCAATTGGTAAAGAATGGCGCTAAGTTGGAAGAAAAGGTGTGGAAACTTGAAGGAATGTATTCTGAGGTTATTGAGCAAATTATTTATTGGCTAGATAAGGCAAAAGAGTATTCTCAGAACGAACATCAAAAGTTAATAATAGATTTATTAGTTAAATATTATAAATCGGGTGATTTAAGAACATTTGATGATTATAGTATTGAGTGGATCAAAGAAACAGAATCTCCAATTGATTTCATAAATGGATTTATAGAGGTTTATGGCGATCCATTGGCATATAAGGGTAGTTGGGAGTCAATTGTTAATTATACAGACGTAGAAGCCACGAAAAGGGCAAAATTGATGTCAGATAATGCTCAATGGTTCGAGGATAATTCTCCAGTTGATAAAGCCTTTAAGAAAGAAAGAGTTTCTGGTGTTACGGCTAAAGTTGTAAATGTAGCAATGCTTGCTGGAGATTGCTATCCATATACTCCGATAGGGATTAATCTACCTAATGCAGAGTGGATTAGAGCAGAGTTTGGTAGTAAGTCTGTTACTATTGATAATATAATGAAGTCTTATCACATGAGTTCATTAAAGTCAGGGATGCTTGATGAGTTTGCATATTCGGATGAGGAACGAGAAAGAGCTCAAAAGTGGGGTTTTCTAGGAGGGTGTTTGCATACCGATCTTCATGAATGTCTAGGGCACGGTTCAGGTAAGTTGCTTGATGGTGTGCAACAGGATGCTCTTAAAAACTATCATTCGACACTGGAAGAGGCTCGTGCTGATCTGTTTGCACTTTATTATATAATGGATGAGAAACTTATGCAACTGGGTATAGTGCCTCACGAGGATGTTGCTAAGAGTGAGTATGATGCATATATTCGAAATGGAATGATGGTTCAGTTGACTAGAATAGAGGAAGGTAGTGTCCTGGAAGAATCACATATGCGTAATCGTCAGATAATTGCGAAGTGGGCATATGAAAAGGGGGCAGAATGTAATATTATAGAAAAAGTGCAAAAAGATGGAAAAACTTTCTATAAAATAAATGATTATAGTGCTTTAAGAATTATATTTGCACAGCTTCTGACTGAGGTGCAGCGCATAAAATCAGAAGGTGATTTTGAAGCTTGTAAGGCTTTAGTTGAGAATTATGGAGTAAGGTTTGATACGGATTTACATAAAGAAGTCCTAGAGCGATTCAAAATGCTAAATATTGCACCATATGCAGGGTTTATTAATCCTAAATATGAGTTAGTGCAAAATGCAGGAAAGGTAACAGATGTGAAGATAAGCTACGACGAAAGCTTTATAGAGCAAATGCTACGATATGGTAAAGAGAATACATTCTTAAACTAGGCAAAAAATATAAGAAGTTGATAAGAGGCTATCTCGAATGAGATGCCTCTTATTTTTATATCAATATATGTAATCCTGTACAAAAGAAAGATTTGTTTTCGCCTGATAAACTTATTTCCAGATTACCATCTTTGTTAATAGACTCAAATTTATTTCTTACAGAAATACCTCCTTTGATATTCAGATGAAGACTTTTGTAAATTTTCATTTGAAATTCAGTTCCTATATTTATTCTTGAATATCCTAATTTGTCTAATTCATAACTGGTGATCATATCAATATTTGTATTATAAAGATTACCGTAAGTAGACATTGAAAGTCCTATTTTGTGTTTTTTGAAGTGATATGAAGCAGAAATGTATGCTGGAAGTATAGCAGTAAAACTAAAATTGTTCTTTTTGTATTTGGCACTTACTAGAGGTATTGTTATTCCTTGTCCAAATCGAGTACTATATGATAATCCAAATCCATATTCAAAATATCGATTAACCCTTTTTGATGCAATAATTGAACTTTGTAAAATTAAATCATTTGTGCTTATTCTTTTTTCGAAACTTGATGCAATAGTTGGGGTTAATATCCCAATGACTTTCCATTTATTATTTATAATTCTTATTATTCCAGCGCTATATGCTATAGAATAGAACTTATTGTGAAAATATTCTTTACTACTTACTTCTTTACCAGAATTATTAAATTGATTAAAATGGATTCTATTTATAAAATAAGTCATTTTTTCTTTAATCTTAATAACAAATTGTGCGTCTGCATTAATTTCAGACATGCTAGTCTCGCGCACATGATTATCACTATATAATCTGGAATTGCTATATGAAGTATATGAAACAGATGCGAGAGGAAATTTAGATAGTTGTTCAAATTTTGTAATTTCTTTCTTATTGTCATTATTTTCTTCTTGTGAAAAACAATTCAGCGTTGTGTATATAAAGATTATAATAAGTGTGTTCTTCATGAAATACATTTAATTTATGATTTTAGCAATATTGTAAAAGTAGAGAAAGTGATATTATTATGCATTTAATTTCGATGAATGGTGAATTGTAGCAGTTAATGTGGCTTATTTACTCTTTTATATTCAACAACCTATTGACACCCTACCAACTCTCTCTCTCTCTAATTTACTCATATCGTACATGATTTCGATTTAATATTGTTGTTTGTATGTCAATTTATGTGACAACTTTGGCATATGAATTGACATACGATAGTGTCAATTAGTCAGAATTTCATAATGGCATAGGCTTTGTATACTTAAGTAAGTAATTAAGATATTAATAAACTAAAAACATATAAAAATGGCAAACGGTAAGATTGGAGTTACTAGTCAGGATTTATTTCCTATTATTAAGAAATTCCTTTATTCAGATCATGACATCTTTTTAAGAGAGATTGTTTCGAATGCAGTAGATGCTACTCAGAAATTAAAAACGCTTTCAGCAACAGGTGAATTCAAGGGAGAGTTGGGAGAGTTAGCTGTTGAAGTTAAAGTTGATAAAGAAGCTAAGACTATCACTATCTCAGATCGTGGTATTGGTATGACGGAAGAAGAGGTTAATAAATATATTAATCAGATTGCATTTTCTGGTGCAGAAGAGTTTCTTGATAAATATAAGGATGATGCGAATGCAATAATCGGTCATTTCGGATTAGGTTTTTATTCTTCCTTCATGATTTCAGAGACAGTTGACGTTGTCACTAAATCGTATAAAGAAGGTGCACAGGCTGTTAAGTGGTCTTGTGATGGAACACCTGAATATACTTTGGAGAATGTAGAGAAGGCTAATCGTGGTACAGACATAGTAATGCACGTGAGTGAAGAGGAGATAGCTTTTTTAGATGAGGTTAAGATTGGTGAATTGCTTAATAAGTATTGTAAATTCTTACCGATCGATATTATCTTCGGAAAGAAGAAAGACTGGAAAGACGGTAAGGAAGTTGAGACTGAAGATGCGAATATAATTAACGATACTAATCCTGCTTGGACTAAGAAACCTGCTGATTTGAAAGATGAGGATTACACTTCTTTCTATAAGCAGTTATATCCAATGGCAGAAGATCCATTGTTTAACATTCATCTGAATGTAGATTATCCTTTTAATCTAACAGGTATTCTTTATTTTCCTAAGCTTAAAAATAATATAGAGATTCAAAAGAACAAGATCCAATTATACTGTAATCAAGTGTTTGTGACTGACTCGGTTGAAGGAATTGTACCAGAGTTCTTAACACTTCTTCATGGTGTTATTGATTCTCCAGATATTCCATTGAACGTATCTCGTTCTTATTTACAATCAGACGGTAATGTAAAGAAAATATCTAATCATATTACTAAGAAAGTAGCTGATAGCTTGAATGATATTTATAGGAAGAATAGAAAAGAGTATGATGAGAAGTGGGAAGATCTAAAAGTGTTCGTTCAATATGGAATGTTAACAAATGAGAAGTTTGCTGAAAAAGCAATGAAGTTTGTTATGCTTAAGAATACTGAAGGAAAATGTTTTACACTTGAAGAGTATGAAGCATTAATAAATGAAAATCAAACTGATAAGGAAGGAAACCTTATAACTCTATATACTACAGATATAGATGCTCAGTATTCATATATTGAGGCGGCAAAAGACAGAGGTTATGATGTTGTTGTAATGGATGGTCAACTTGATACTCACTTTGTTAATCATGTGGAACAGAAAGATCAGAAGAAAAAGTATGTACGTGTAGATTCTGATATCATTGATAAGTTAATTGTTAAAGACGAGCATAAAGCATCATCTCTATCAGAAAAAGAAAGTGAAGAATTAACACCAGTATTTATGTCACGTTTGAAGGTTGAAAAATCTCAATTCAATGTTACATACGAAGCTCTTGGTGAGAATGCTTCTCCTGTAATTATTACTCAAAGTGAGTTCATGAGGAGAATGAAAGAAATGTCTGCTATGAATCCTGGAATGAGTTTTTATGGAGAAATGCCTGATGCATATAATCTTGTAGTGAATACAGATCATAAGTTAGTAGGTGAAATAATTTCTGAAAAAAATACTGATGTAGCTGATAAAATTGCTCCATTTATTGAAAAGCTTGCTAAACTTGAGGTTTCTAAATTTGAGTTAGAAAAAGCAAAAGAAGGAAAGAAAGATGAAGAGGTTTCTCAGGCTGATAAAGATGCTTTAGCTAATGTAAATGATGAAATAGCTAAAACTAAGGGGGGAAAAGATGAAATTCTTGATGGATTTGGGAAAGAAAACAAAGTAGTAGGACAATTAATTGATTTAGCTCTACTTGCAAATGGACTATTAAAGGGTGAGGCCTTAAATAAGTTTGTTAATAGAAGTGTTGATATGATTAAGTAGATTTGTTTGTTCTTATCTTGGAAGTCTGCTGTAGAAGAAATTCTGCAGCAGACTTTTTTTGTTATATGTAATAATAATTACTGGAGCTAGTAATAGACTTTTTAAAAATATTTGCTATGTTAGAGGTTAATCAATTTATTTTTGATATAACATTAAGTAGATGATGTGGGTAAATTGTGA
>Ga0193964_1001380_pt1 | contig 10611 bp, 8 predicted proteins | sample FB_7_MG_FD_140323 | JGI IMG/M metagenome (GOLD analysis project Ga0193964, IMG submission 140323) | Microbial mat bacterial communities from the Broadkill River, Lewes, Delaware, United States - FB_7_MG | ecosystem: Environmental > Aquatic > Freshwater > River > Microbial mats | place: USA...
AAAGCTGTTGCATCTTCAGTTGAGATACCAATCATGCTTTATAATGTACCAGGACGAACTGCGGTTGATATGACTGCTGATACTTGTATTAGATTGTTCAATGATATCTCAAATATTTACTCTGTAAAAGAAGCAACAGGAAGTATTGAAAGAACTATTGAGTTACTTACAAAAGCACCTGATTTTGCAGTTGTAAGTGGTGATGATGCTATTGACTTTCCTATGATGGCACAAGGTGCAAGTGGATGTATCTCTGTAACTGCAAATTTATTACCAAACTTAAAAGCTGAAGTTATTCATGCTGTTCAAAGAGGTGATTTTGAAGAAGCAAAACAGATAAATAATATGATGTATCCAATAAATAGTGCATTGTTTTGTGAAGCAAACCCTATCCCTATTAAAGCAGCTATGTACATAGCTGGACTGATAGATACTTTAGAGTATAGACTTCCTTTAACACCACCAAGTAAAGATAGCATGAAATTACTTGAGACTGTTATGAAACAATACGATATCGTAAAATAATATATACTTTATGTATACAATTATAGGTATATTACTTTTTTTTCTTATATCAGTGTTTTCTACACTGTTGTACTTCAAATCAAAAAAATCAAGACAAGCCACTTTAGATAGTGGTACTTGTCCCGCTTGTTTTAGTGAACCCAAATCATTTAGAGATGAAACTACTGGTTCATTGTTCAAAGTTGATATTATAAAGCAAAGAGTGCTTAAAAAGCATGGATGTAGTGGAATAGTTGAGATTGAATATGTTTGTAACAACTGTGGCCTCAAAGAGGTCCACACTAGTGTTGGTCAAGGTTGTAGTTTATAATATTATAAACTACTTACACCAAACCATAATTTAGAACTTCATCAACTCTATCAACAGCGATTATTTCTATATTGTTTTTTACTTCATCTGGGATATCTTTTAAGTCTCGTTTGAAGTTTTTAGTTGGGATTAGAACTCTTTTCATTTTTGCTTTATAAGCAGCTATTAGTTTCTCTTTTAATCCACCTATTGGTAAAACTTTTCCTGTAAGAGTAACTTCACCAGTCATACATAAACTTGAATCAACTTTTCTATTTGATAAAATAGATGCAATAACTAAAACCATAGCAATACCAGCACTTGGTCCATCTTTTGGAGTAGCACCCTCTGGCATATGCATATGGATATCAAAGTTTTTAAATGATGCGTCTTTTAGTTTTTTCTTATCGATCAAACCTTTTACAACACTATGTGCAATTCTTGCACTTTCTTTCATAACATCACCCATATTTCCAGTAAGACTCAATGTCCCTTTACCTGCAAATTTTACAGTTTCTATTTTTAGAACATCACCACCAACACTTGTCCATGCAAGTCCATTTACAATCCCTACAGAGTTTGATTTTTCAGCAGTATCTATTTCAAAAACTGGATTATCCAAATATTTTTCTAAATTCTTAGTATTGATAGTTACTTTTTTTAGTTCTTTGTCATACATAAGTTCTTTTACAGTTTTTCTATAAAGTTTATTGAATACTCTTCTTAAGTTTCGTACCCCCGCTTCTCTTGTGAACTTTTCAATGATTAGTTCAATAGTTGCTTTACTTAGATTGATTTCAGATTTATTTAAACCATGTTTTTTTAGCTCTTGTGGTATAAGATAATTTTTTGCAATTTCATATTTTTCATTTGGAGTATAACTACTTATTTGGATAAATTCCATTCTGTCTCGTAGTGGAGCAGGGATACCCCCAGCGTTGTTTGCTGTAGCTATAAATATACATGAGCTTAGATCTATATCAAAGTTAAGATATAAGTCTCTAAACTTATGATTTTGTTCAGGGTCTAATATCTCAAGCATAACAGCACTTGGATCACCTTTGTGACTAGCTCCTACTTTATCTATCTCATCAAGAACTACAACAGGATTCATCTTTTTGGCAGTTGTAAGTCCATGTACTATTCGTCCTGGCATTGCCCCAACGTAAGTACGTCTATGACCTCTTAGTTCATTTACATCTTCCATACCACCAAGTGCGATTCTAACTAGTGGTCTGTTTAGTGCATTTGCAATAGAGTTTGCAAGTGAAGTTTTACCAACACCAGGAGGTCCTACAAAACATAAAACTGTACTGTTATCTTTACATGATTCTATTTTACGCTCTTTTAGAAGTTGTTTTACTGCAAAGTATTCTATGATTCTAGTTTTTGCTTCATTTAAGGCATAGTGATCTATGTTTAGTTGATTTTCTACATCTATAACTTTAGAGTCATCCACAGATTTTTTATCAAATGGAATCTCTAGTACTGATTCAATATATGTTTGTAAAGTTGAAGCATCTCCACTATCGGGATGGATTCTGCTTAATTTTTCTATTTGTTTTTTAGTCTCTTTATAACCAGCTTTAGGGATAAATGGTTTGAGTTCTTTTAATTTCTTCTTAAATTGAAGTATCTCTTTATCTCTTGTATTGTCTGTCCCTAACTCTTTTTGAATTGTTCGAAGTTGTTCTTTTAAGAAGTAGTCTTTTTGGTGTTTATCTAGTGAAGTATTTACTTTTTTATTGATCTCATTTTTTAGTTTGAAACTTTCAATCTCTTTTTTAATATGCTCAATTATACTTAATAATCTTGTAGAGATATTAGTCTCTTTAAAAAGATTGTAAGCATCCTCATTTGATATTTGAATTACAGAAGAAACTAAATCAGCAATTCTTACAGGGTCTGTGCTTTCATCAATTGTTTTTATAAGATCAATTGGAAACTTAGTATTGATTTTTGAAAGTTTAGCTATATTTGTTCTTAATATATCAAGAATAGCATTTACTTCATCTTGTTCATATTTTTCAGTTGATAAGATATCTACAATTCCCATAAGTGGAGAACCGTTTACTATCTCTTTGATCTCTACTTTTTCCAATCCTTGAAAAAGAACTTTGATTCTACCATCTGGTAAAGTTATCTTTCTCATTATATTTCCAACAACAGCAATATTGTAAAATTCACTTGAATTTTTCCCTTTGCTCTCTTTGCTAACTGCCACAGTAATTAGCTTATTGTTGTCAATTGCATATTCAACTGAATGTATATTTTGCTCATCTTCTATGAAAATTGGAGCGATCATAAAAGGATATAAAAATATATTTTGTTCTACTAGTATTGGTAATCTATCTGGAAAACTATCATAATCTGTTAATTGCATATTTAATTCCTATTCAAATAATCTTTTGTACCAAGGTACAACAACGGCTTTTATCTCTTTGTCATTTTGCCAACTTTTAGAGGCTTTTTCATCATAAAATTTTTTTGCTTCTGGTTTATCAATTCTTCCATACAAAGATGATATCTCTTTGTCAAAAGTTGATTTACTCATAAGTAGTCTTGATTTTATATTGTGTACAAGATATATAAATTGAGAGTTTGGATACTTTTTGATAAATATATCTGTATCTTCAAGTGTTTTTCCCAATAAGTCTTGTTCTCTGTATTGACTCTTAAATGCTAAAAAATTAGACTTGATTTTTAAGTATCGAATATAATCTGCATCTTTTTTTAAGCTAAATCTTTTTAGATACTCATCTAAATAATAATTAGCCATTGCATATTCTTCATTTTCCATATGTGCATTTGCTATAATCATAATGGCACTTGGAATAAAAGGTGAATTTCTGTGTTCTGATTCTAATGATGTAAATGTATCATCGGCATTGTCAAGTTGATATTTTGCAATTTGCTTTATCATTTTGTTATACCAGTAAAGTGCAGGTTTATTGTATTCTTCACTTTGCTTTTTTGATGCACAAGCGGTAAAACTAGATATTATAAATGTAGCTAGTAATACTTTTAAAATGTTTTTTTTCATAAATTTCCTTTGTAAAAGTTGATTTTATCTAATTTACTATTTGATATAATTGAAAGATGCATAGAAAAAATAAAATAAAAAATATTAGAGCTTTTACACTCTTTGAAGTACTTATATCACTGGTAATTCTAAGTATTACAATATCTGGAATTTCAAAACTTTTTAATTCAAATAATAATATTGAAACTTATTATAGTTTACAACATTTGGAAAATGAATTTATATCATCGCAGACCATTAAAGAAACTTCATCTATCAAATTTAACACAAAATTAAAATCCAACTAACTTAAAGCAGATTTGGCTAAAATACGATTTATTAAATTGCTGGAGATACAACTACATGGATAATATATATTCGCTTAATATTGAAAGGGCGGTTCTTAGCTCAATATTGTTTGATCACGATATTATAGAAGATATATTGGGTATTTTAAAACCAGCTGACTTTTATCTACCTGCTCATCAAAAAGTATTTGAAGTTATGGAGATTTTAAATCATGCGGATATGCCAATTGATGAAGACTTTATACGAAAAAGAGTTGATAGCAATGAAGTAAGTGATTCGGTTCTTATTGAGATACTTTCTGCAAATCCTATTTCTAATACTATGGCTTATGTAAAAGAGATAAAAGATGGAGCAGTAAAAAGAGAACTGTCGACACTAGCTACTGAGATAAAAAAACTAACAATTGAAGATAATATAACAGCCTTAGAAGCAGTTGATGCGATACAAAATCAACTTTATAATATAACAATGGATAGTGCAAGTAGTGACTTGAAAAATATGCAAACTATCATTGATAGTACCAGAGAACATATCCGTGCGATGCAAGATAGAGGTGTAAGTTATCTTACTGGGCAAACTACAGGGTTTTATGCTCTTGATAAAAAAACAACAGGTTTTAATCCTGGGGATTTAATTATTATAGCGGCTCGTCCTGCTATGGGTAAGACCTCTATTGTTTTAAATACAGCACTACAAAATCTTGAAAAAGGTGATGGTGTTATATTTTTCTCTTTGGAGATGCCAGAAACTCAACTGATGATTAGGCTTATTAGTGCAAAAACAGAAATACCATTACAAAATGTAAGAAAAGGGGAACTCGATCCCAATCAAGCGGCTAAAGTTGAGCAAGCCTTTCAAGACTTGAGTACAAAAAAACTTTTTGTTGATGATAGTGGAAATGTAAATATTAATCAGCTTCGAGCGCGTTCTCGTAAAATAGCTCAAAATAGTGCAAATAATATCAAAATAATAATTGTGGATTATTTACAACTTATGGGTGGTACTGGTGGAACTGATAGACGACTTACTGTTGATGAGATTAGTAGGGGATTAAAACTACTTGCTAGAGAGATGGAAGTACCTATTATTGCATTGTCTCAGCTAAACAGGGGACTAGAAAGTAGACCTGATAAAAGACCAATGCTAAGTGATATTCGTGAGTCTGGAGCTATTGAGCAGGATGCGGATATTATTATGTTCGTTTATAGAGATGATATTTATAAAGAAAGAGATGAACAAAGAAAAGAGAAAGAGTCTTTAGATAAAGGGGAAAATCCTCCTTACAAAAGTGCTTTTATTGATAAACCTATAGAGGAAGCTGAGATTATTGTTGGGAAGCAAAGAAATGGTTCTATTGGTACAGTTAAACTTGATTTTCATAAAGAGTTAACAAAGTTTATAGATAAAGAAGATCAATATAGCAAACCGCCTGAAATTACACAGTTCGAGTCAGATATTGTTGTTCAAGATACTAATGTAGATATTCCTGAGGGGATGGAGCCTTTATCTGCTTCACAAGATAGTATGTCAAGCGAGATAAATGTAGATATTCCAGATATCTTTTAAGTAAGGTCTCTTACTACTTGTGATAGTAAAATCTTAAGTTTATTTAAGATATCTTTATCTTTTACATCTACTACTAAAACTTTTAGGTTTTTAAGTAGTGGTTTAAACTTCTTTTTTACACTGTCTGGTATATCTTTGTCAGTAGTAACAAAAGCATCTTTCTTTAATAGTTCCAATACTATCTCTTTATTTCCAAATAGTGCGGCATAAGTGATTGGTAAGATATTTAATTTATCTGCCACATTTAAAATGCTCTCTTCCATTGAGTAGATAAGTTTTAGCAATTCTAAATTACCACCCCAAACACAAGAGTGTAAAATAGTTCGTCCAAGTTTATCAACTTTTGTAAAGTCATATCTTGAAACTTCATTTAGCTTTCTAAATAATTGTAAATTACAATGGCTAAGAAGTGCAATCTTTGTATATATAGTTTGTCCCTCTTTATTTGGTGTTGCTACATTTGCTTTATGTAAAATTAGATATATCAATTGACTTCGATACTCTTCAAAATATTCATTTTGTTCAAATATTCTTAAGTTATATTCAAAAAACAATGTATGAGAGTGTTTATTTCTCATATTGATATTTAAACCTGCTTTTAAATATAATTGACATAAATCATTATAACCTTTTAAAAATGGCATGAAAAATAATGGTTGCCCTGTAGAGTCCCAGTAATTAAAGTTGATATCTTTTCTTGATAATATCTCCTTTAACACTAGCATATAGTTCCCTTTGGCATGTATTTGTTCAAGGAGTTCTTCATCTTCCATTGGACAAATATCGTGAACATGAAGTATTATATCGTTAAGTTGTTCACATAAAGTTTTGCCATTCTTATCTTTAATAAGCGGTGAAGCTTTATATTTTAGTAATAATGAGATTAAATCAATACATTGAAAACCTTTTAAAATAGCAATTGATAAAACAGTTTCACCATTGTTATTTGCTATATTTGGTTTTACTCCATGATTGAGTAAAAATGCACAACCATCAATATCATTTATTCGTGTAAGGTTAAATAAAGCAGTTTCCCCTTTGATATTTATAGCATCAATATCTATACCACTATCAAGGAGCTTTTTAGCTATTTTCTCCATACCTCCACGTCTCTCTTTGTCTTCATGTGGAATTTTTGAGAATGCTTGCATAACTTCCATCAAAATAGAGTTTTCATCAGCTACTTTTGCATCAAGATTACAACCATTTGCGATAGCAATATCTAGTAAGGCTTCACCCTCTTCACCTTTTAATACAATATGTGTTAGGAAGTTATTGTTATTTTTATCATTGATAGTAGGATCAGCACCATTTTCTAAAAGTTTTCGAGCTAAAGCATCATCTTCTAGTATCTTTTTATCATGCATGATTGTTTTACCAGAGTGGTCAATCGCTGATAGATTTATATCTTCTATTTCTAAAAGCATATCAACTATCTTCTCATCACCATAATCAATAGCATCAAAAATAGCATTTTTACCATGTGAATCTATAATATTAGGACTAATCTCATTTTCAATCAAGACTTGTGCAACAGCTCTATGACCCATAATAATTGCATCTTGAAGTAAACTTCTACCTTTGTCATCAACTTGATCTATGTTTATTTTTCTATTTTTAATTAAAGATTTTACAACTTTTGTTGCACCTTTATTAACAGCAATTCTAATAGCAGAAGTATTTTTAATAGAGATAGTTATATCAATACCATGCTCTATTAACCAAATAGAAGCCTTGTATCTGTCTTTATTTAGACAATTTAGAAGTAATGATTCACCATTATTATCTTTATGGTTTATATCAATTTTATTTGATGATAAGATTGATTCGGCAGTGTCCTCATTGAAATCTTTATTTAACAATTCTTCTCGTAAGTTTTCAACAGTAGGATTTAGTTTACTCATCAATTTTTTAAACATAAACACCTTGCCTTATCAAATTTTGAATATTATATCATAAATATATTTTATCTAACATATAATATTAAAGCTATTTAATAATAATTTGCTAAAATGTTATTTAATAATTAAAAATTAGGGTGAAAATTGACAACATATATATTATTTGATACAGAAACAACAGGTGCTAGCAACGAGGATAGAATTATTCAAATAGGTGGTATGATTATAAAATCAAAAGATCAGATTGAAGTATATGATGAATTGTGTAGTACTAGTGTTCCTATTAAACTAGAAGCTATGGAAGTACATAATATTACTCCAGATTTGATTTTGGATAAGAAACCATTTGTACAAACAAACTTTTATAATAAAATATTAGAGTTAAATCAAAAATCAAATTATTTGATAGCACATAATATAAATTTTGATTTGGGTATGCTAGAAAAAGAGGGATTTGAAAATGGATACACTTTAATTGATACACTTAGATGTGCTAAGCATCTTTATCCTGAATTACCATATCATAGATTACAATATATTAGATATGCTTTAAAACTTTATGAAACTGAAGAGCAAGAAGCTAAAAATTTAAATATAATAATAAAAGCTCATGATGCTATAGGTGATGTTCTTGTGATGAAATTGTTTTTGAGAAAACTAGTGATCAGATGTACCGAAGTATATCCAGATTATAATGCTATGGAAAAACTTGCAGAACTTACACGAACTCCAGTATTAATAAAAACTTTTAGATTTGGAAAATATAAGGGGGAAGAGATCTCTCAAGTTGCATCTGCTGATAGTGGATATTTACAATGGATGAGAACAAATATGAAAGATCTTGATGAAGATATGAAGTACACACTTGATAAAGCACTTCAAAAGTAAAGAGATAATTAGTTTTTAATTATCTCTTTTATCTTTTCTTGACTCAATAAATCTTCGTCATATTTAATTATTATTATATTTTCAGTATTGTTTATATACCACTCATCACAACCAGATAATTGGTCTAGTTGATCATGCTTTTTTGTATCTGTTTGGGCTAAATCAAGATAAATAATTTTTTTCTTAAGTGGATTTGGTAATGTTAAAATTAGTATTATCCATATAATTGATACAAGTACAATTACCATAGAGATGCTATATAAACTTTGTGTAAAACTTCCATCGACTTCTTTAAGAAACAGTCCACCAACAAAACCACCAATAAATGTTCCTAGATATCCAAATGAGTTAAATACTCCAAGAACTTTACCTTTTTCATGAACTTTTGTATATCGTGTAGTTAAACTTTGCATAATTGGTTCGTGCATATTAAAACCAATAAAAAATACTATAATACCAGCTAAAAAGAACTCAACATTTGTAGAGTTTCCTATTAGATAATATGATAGTGCAAAAAACACTATACCTACTAATAATACCTCTTTAAATTTACCTTTTTTTTCAGCAAATACAGCCGCTGGACCCATGGCAATTACACCTGCAATCATAGCAGGAAGATATATCTTCCAAAGGTCAGTTAGTTCCCATCCATAGTTTTTAGTAAGAATGATAGGTATAATCATAAATGCAAATGTCATCATCCCTTTTTGTAAAAAGTTTGTGATATTCATTTTTATTAATTGTGTGTTTGCTAAAAATGATATTTTACTATGGTCGTGATAGGTATGAGTTACTTGAGGTGGATTGGGTACTAATTTTACTAAAATAACAATAGAAAGCAAAGCTAAAAATGCTGTAACCCAAAATAAAGAATGAATACCAGCAAATGCTCCAATTGTTGGACCTGCTATCATAGCAACTGCAAAACTCATCGCAATACTTCCGCCCATAAGTGCCATTGCTTTTGGTCTTTGTTCTTCTCTTACAACATCACTAATCATTGCTGTTACAACTGCTCCAATTGCACCTGCACCTTGAAGAAATCTACCTAATAAAAGTGTTAAAATATCATTTGATATTGCACATACAACAGAACCTGCTGCAAATAATAGCAGTCCAGTTATGATAGTACCTTTTCGTCCTAACTTATCACTCATCATACCAAATGGTACTTGAAAAATCATCTGTGTGATGGCATAACCACCTATGACAATTCCTACTAATGTTGGAGTAGAACCTGGTAAACTTAATGCGTAAACAGAAATAACTGGTAAAACTATAAATAAACCTAAGAATCTAAATGAGATGATTAGGCTTAATGGCATAATTGATTTGAACATAAATTATTTTCCTTTTTTTATTTTGAGATTAAATTTTAACTTGGCGATTGTATCTAAAATATCAGAAAAATGTAATTAAAATCTATGTAATAGAAGAGTTAATTTTCTTATTTACACTATATATTTAAGTTTATTATTATACAATCAATCAATATAAATTATAATTTTACTTTATATATTAAATAAAAAAATTTTTAAAACTAAAAGAAAAAGGGGTGGATGTGGAACTAATTTTAGCATCATCAAATAAGGGAAAAATAAAAGAGTTAGCGTATCTACTTCCAAATTTTACGGTAATTGCTTATAGTGATATCTTAGGTTCAATGGATATTGAAGAAACAGGAACTACATTTAAACAAAATGCTATTATAAAAGCACAAGCAGTAGATGAAGCTTTAAAAAATAAATCTTACGATAAAGAGTATATTGTGATAGCTGATGATAGTGGTATTAGTGTTCCTGTTTTAAATAATGAGCCAAATATTTATAGTGCAAGATATGCTGGATTGAATGCAAGTGATAAGCAAAATAATGAAAAACTAATCTCAAAACTTAATGAAATTAATCTTACTAAAACACCAGCATTTTATACCGCTTGTTTGGCTTTTATTTATAAAAACAATATATATACAACACATGGTTGGATGCATGGAGATGTTATAAATAAAGAAGTAGGAGAGAGTGGGTTTGGATACGATCCTTTGTTTATTCCAAATAATTTTGATAAAACGTTAGGGGAGTTAGACCCAAGTGTTAAAAAAGATTTAAGCC